>Ga0325400_1001015_pt1 | contig 22499 bp, 21 predicted proteins | sample PopdelMetagenome_2_FD_205662 | JGI IMG/M metagenome (GOLD analysis project Ga0325400, IMG submission 205662) | Populus deltoides microbial communities from Bellville, Georgia, United States - Xylem-PdKOR-R1 | ecosystem: Host-associated > Plants > Phyllosphere > Stem > Wood/Secondary xylem...
CTCGCCCTCGGCCTGGACACCCTGGGCAACGACGAGGTCCGCGAGACCCTCGGCGTGGTGCTCAAGCACGCCAGCGACCAGACCCGGGCCGCCGCCGAGCTGCGGCTGAACTGATGACCGACGGCGGTCTCCCGGCCCACCTCGACGGCTTCGTGCGCGCGGTGCGCGAGGCCGGCATCCCGGTGGGCATCTCCGCCGCCGTCGACGCCGCGCAGGTGCTCACCGCCGTGGACCTGCTCGACCGGGAGCAGCTGCGGCACGGGCTGGCCGCCGTCCTGCTGCAGCGGGCCGCCCAGCGCCAGACCTACGACGTGCTGTTCGACCTGTGGTGGCCGCTGTCGGACCGGCCCGGCGTCCCCGCCGACGAGGACGCCGACGCCGAGCCCGCTCCGGACGACGGCAGCACCGACGCCGAGCAGAACGCCGCGCTGGCCGCGCAGCTGCGGGAGGAGCTGCTGCGCCGGCTGCTGGACGGCGACGAGGAGGCGCTGCGCCGCTTCGCCCGGATGGCGGTGGACCAGCTCGGGCAGGGGCAGCCCTCGCCGTCGGGCCAGTCGTTCTTCACCTACCGGGTGCTGCGCGCGCTGTCCCCGGACACCCTGGTCTCCCAGCTGCTGGACGGGCTGCTCGGCGGTGCCGACCGGGGCGGGCTGGCCGAGCAGGTGGCCCGCCAGACCGTCCGCGAGCGGCTGGCCGCCTTCCGTGCCGCGGTGGAGGCCGAGGTCCGGCGCCGCTCGGCCGCCGAGCGCGGCCGGGACCGGGTCGCCCGGACGGCGGTCAAGCCGCTGGCCGACCAGGTGGACTTCCTGCGGGCGCAGTCCGCCGACCTGGCCGAGCTGCGCCGGTCGGTGGCCCCGCTGGCCCGCAGGCTGGCCGCGCGGCTGTCGGCCAAGCGCCGGATGGGCCGGGAGGGCCGGCTGGACTTCCGCCGCACGGTGCGGGCGTCGCTGGCCACCGGCGGGGTGCCGGTGGTGACCCACCACAAGCCACGCACGGTGCACAAGCCCGAGCTGGTCGTGCTGTGCGACATCAGCGGGTCGGTGGCCGGGTTCAGCCACTTCACGCTGATGCTCACCCAGGCGCTGCGCGAGCACTTCTCCGGGGTGCGGGCGTTCGCGTTCGTGGACTCCACCGACGAGGTCACACGGTTCTTCGCCCCGGGCGCCGACGTCGCCGACGCGGTGCAGCGGATCGGCCGGGAGGCCGAGGTGGTGACCTTCGACGGGCACAGCGACTACGGCAACGCCCTCGGGGTGTTCGCCGAGAAGTGGGCGACCGCGGTGGGCCCGAAGACGTCGCTGCTGGTGCTCGGCGACGGGCGGACCAACTACCGGCAGCCCGGGCTGCCGGTGCTGGCCGACCTGGTGCGCCGGTCGCGGTCGGCGTACTGGCTGAACCCGGAGCCGGCCCGGCTGTGGGGGAGCGGTGACTCCGCGGCCGACCGGTACGCCGAGGTCATCCCGATGATCGAGGTCCGCAACGCGGCTCAGCTCGCGGAGTTCGTCACCACCCTCTGACCCGGGTCGTGGGTTCGATTCCATGGCGCGCGACCGAATTTCTCCGGTTTCGGCCGTATCCCGGACCGGGCGGTGCCGTTGTTCCAGTCCGGAGGCAGAGATGCCTCCGCGCGCCGACCGGGCAACCGGTCGGCCGGCCGGCGACACGGGGGCGCCGGCCGGGCGGGCCGGCCGGCCCTCCGTCGAGAGGCGGGGGTGGGTCGGCCCGCACGCGCGCCCTGCACCTGCACGATCGCCCCGCTGGCCTGCGGCGGACCGGGCTACGCTGCTCAGGTGGCGGGCAGTCGACTGGGCGTGATGGGTGGCACCTTCGACCCGGTGCACCACGGTCACCTGGTCGCCGCCAGCGAGGTGGCGAGCCTCTTCGAGCTCGACGAGGTGGTCTTCGTGCCCACCGGTGAGCCGTGGCAGAAGGCCGACCGGCAGGTCAGCCACGCCGAGGACCGCTACCTGATGACCGTCATCGCCACCGCGTCCAACCCGCGGTTCTCGGTCAGCCGGGTCGACGTCGACCGCGGCACGACCACCTACACCATCGACACCCTGACCGACCTGCACCGGCAGCGGCCCGACGCCGAGCTGTTCTTCATCACCGGGGCCGACGCGCTGGCCCAGATCGTGGGCTGGCGGGACACCGAGCGGCTGTTCGACCTGGCCCACTTCGTCGGCGTGACCCGGCCCGGGTACCAGCTGGCCAGCGCCGACCTGCCGGCCGACCGGGTCAGCCTGGTGGAGATCCCGGCCCTGGCGATCAGCTCGACCGACTGCCGCGACCGGGTCCGCCGGGGGATGCCCGTCTGGTACCTCGTCCCCGACGGCGTGGTGCAGTACATCGAGAAGCGTGGCCTCTACCGCGACGGCGTCCCGGCCACCCCGCCCGGGCAGCTGCTGCCCGGCACCGGCGTCCGCCACGCCGACGCCCCCGTTCCCCCGCCGGCGGTCGACCCCGACCCCGGCACCCCCGAGCTCCAGGAGATCCCCCGATGACCGCCTCGACCGAGGCCCGCGACACCGCGCTGCTGGCCGCCCAGGCCGCCGCCGACAAGCTTGCCACCGACGTGTCGATCGTCGACGTCAGCGACCGGCTGGCCATCACCGACGCCTTCGTCCTCGCCTCGGCCCCCAACGAGCGCCAGGTGCAGTCCATCGTCGACGAGGTCGAGGACCGGCTGCGCGAGCACGGCATCAAGGCGGTGCGCCGCGAGGGCGTGGCCGAGTCGCGCTGGGTGCTGCTGGACTTCGTCGACGTCGTGGTGCACGTCCAGCACGCGGAGGAGCGGGCCTACTACTCCCTCGAGCGGCTCTGGAAGGACTGCCCGGTCATCCCCTTCACCGACAGCGCGCTCCCGCCGGCCGCGGCCGGGTCCGCCGCCCCGGCCCCGGTCGCCCCCGACGTCGACGACGCAGCGGCGGCCCCCGTCGACGAGGACGCGGTGGAGGCCTCCCTGGCCGACGACGCCGTGGAGGCCTCGCTGGCCGACGACGCGGTGGAGGCCCCCCTGGCCGACGACGCCGTGGTCGACGGGACCCCGGACGCCGACGGGTCCACCCAGGCCGACGCCGACCGGTGAGCGCCGGCACGGACCAGCAGACCGCACCCACCGTCGACCGGGTCCTGGTCTGGCGGCACGGCCGCACCGGGTGGAACGCCAGCGGGCGCTTCCAGGGCCAGTTGGACCCACCGCTGGACGCCACCGGGCGCGACCAGGCGCAGCGGGCCGCGGAGGCCCTCGCGGCGGAGCTGCCCGCGGGGGCCCTCGTCGTGACCAGCGACCTGGTGCGCGCCCGGGACACCGCGCAGACGCTGGCCGACGCCCTGGGCACCCCCCTGCGCGTCGAGCCCCGGCTCCGCGAGCACGGCCTGGGCAGCTGGGAGGGCCGCACCCGGGAGGACGTGGCCCGCGACCTGCCCGAGCAGTACGCGGACTGGACGGCGGGGCGGCCGGTCCGGGGCCGCGGTGGTGAGGACCCCGCCGACGTCGCCCGCCGCGCGCTGGCCGCGCTGGCCGACCTGCCGCAGGCGCCGGTCGCCGTGCTGGTCACCCACGGCGGCACGGGGGGACGCCTGATCGAGGCCCTGCTCGGCCTGGGCCCGGAGCATCGGCGCGTCTTCGGACCGCTGGGCAACTGCCACTGGACCGAGCTGGCGCACCAGGGCAGCCGGTGGCGGGTGCTGCGGCACAACGCGTCGGCCACCGGTGGCGCGCCCGGCCTGCCGCGGCGGTCGGGGGCCGACGGCGCACCCGACGTCGCCGAGGCCGCCGGTGTCGCCGAGGCCGTCGCTGAACCCGGTGGGGCCGTGGTCCGGGCCGGGGCGACACCCGACGAGGCGCCGCCCGCGCCGACCGACGCGGACGCCCTGTCCTGAAGCCGCAGGTGCGCGCCGGTTAGCCTCGCGCCCATGCCCGTCGCCGTGGTCACCGACTCCACGGCCTACCTGCCCGAGCAGCTCGTCGACGAGCTCGGCATCGAGGTGGTCCCGCTCTACGTCGTGCTGACCGGCCGCTCGGGTCGCGAGGGCATCGACATCGGTCCGGCCGAGGTCGCCCGCACCCTCGCGGTGAAGGGGCAGCAGGTGACCACCTCCCGGCCGACACCGGGGGACTTCGTGGCCGCGTACCGCCGGCGGCTGGACGCCGGCGCCGACCGCATCGTGTCGGTGCACCTGTCCAGCGAGCTGTCGGGCACCTGGGACGCCGCACGGACCGCCGCCGCGCAGGTGGGTGAGCACGTCGTGACCGTGGTCGACAGCCGCACCGCAGCCATGGGCACCGGGTTCGCCGTGCTCGCCGCCGCACGGGTAGCAGCCGGCGGCGCGGACGCGGACCAGGTGGCCCGGCTGGCCCAGGGCACCGCGGACGCCTCCAGCACCCTGTTCGTGCTGGACACGCTGGACCACCTGCGCCGTGGTGGGCGCATCGGCCCCGCCGCGGCCGTCCTCGGCACGGCCCTGTCGGTGCGGCCGGTGCTGCACGTGCAGGACGGCCGCATCGTGGCACTGGAGAAGGTGCGCACGACCTCCCGTGCGGTGGCCAAGCTGGTGCAGCGGGTGGTCGACCTCTGCGGCGACCGGCCGGTCTCGCTCGCCGTGCACCACCTGGCCGCGGCCACCCGCGCCGAGGCCCTCGCCGAGCAGCTGCGCGGACGTGTCCCCGGGCTGCGGGACCTGCACGTCAGCGAGCTGGGTGCGGCGATCGGGGCACACGTCGGCCCGGGGGCGCTGGGGGTCGTCGTGGACCCCACCGCGACCCCGGCCGCCGTCGAGGACTGACCCGACGGCGGCGTCCCGGTCAGCAGTGACCGGAGGAGCGCCAGCCGCTGGTCACGGTGACCGTGCCGGCCGCGGGCGCGCGTAGGCGCACCGTGCCCTCCTCGGGACCCGGCTCCAGGCAGCCCTCACCGACCAGCGTCAGCCGGTCGTCCCAGAACATCGACAGCACCACGTCGCCGCCACCGACGGAGAGCACCAGGGCGGCCCGTCCACTGGCCACCACCTGCGCGTCGCCGTCGAGCACCAGTCCCGGCCCGTCGACGGCGTAGAGCGACCAGGTGCCGTCGGACCACACCCGGTCCAGCCCGGGCACCCCGCCTCGGACCAGCGACGCCTCCTCGCGGCCGGCCCAGTCGGGACGCTGCGTGGACAGCGCGACGTAGGAGACGCCACGCGCGCGCAACCAGTCCAGGTAGGAACCGGCGTCCAGGCCGCCGTCGTAGAACAGCGGGTTCCGGGCGACGTCCAGCTGGCGGGTCCACCCCCGGGCCAGAGGCACCTCGCTGCCCAGGCCGGCGTCCGAGTGGTCGGCCAGCGGCACGACCTCCACCCGGCCCACCGGACCCCGGCGGGCGAGCTCGGCCAGCATCGGGGCGGCCGCCCGCTCGACCGGCCCGGTGTCCCGCGGGACGAGGTCCTGGGGCACCAGCGGCGGGACCAGCCAGGTCACCAGGGCCGCCGCCAGCGTCACCAGCGCCGTCGTCCGGCCGGGGACCGCCACCAGCACCGGGACCGCGAACAGCAGCACCAGGCGGGTCGTGTTCGAGCCCATCGGGTCGGGCACCAGCCAGGCCGCCAGCAGGGCCAGGACGGTCAGCGCCGCCCCGACGCGCACGACCGGCAGGCGGCGGCCCACCACGGCCAGCACCACCAGGGCCCCGAGGACCGCGGCGAGCATCTGGTGCGCGCTGCCGGTCATCGGCCCCCCGGCCCCGCCCAGCGCCACCATCACCAGCAGCGGCAGACCGGCCCCGGCCAGCAGCACCAGCACGGCCGTCCACCCGCTCGGTGACCTCCGCGCGGCGACCACCCACCACGCCACTGCAGCGAGGCCGAGGAAGACCGCCGCCACGGGGCTCAGTGCTCCCGCCAGCACGGCCAGCAGCCCGGCGGCGACCATCCGTCCCCGGGTCGGCGGACCCGTCGGGGGCCGCACCGCCACCAGCGCCAGCAGGCCGGCTGCCGCGCCCATCGCGAAGGTCGTCCGACCCGACAGCTGGTTCGCCAGGAGAGCCAGAGCACTGACCGCCGCCACGGCTGCCGGCCGCGCTGCGCCCGCCCGCACCAGCAGCCGGGTCGTCGCCCACGCCCCGGTCGCGCTGCTGACCACCCCGGCCAGGGCCGGGCCGGTCAGCGCCAGCACCCAGGGAGCCAGCAGGCTGTAGGAGACGGCGGGCGAGCCGGCGTACCAGGCCAGGTCCACCGGCTGACCACCGGCGGAGGCCGCCCAGGACTGCCACCACCGCTGCGCGACCAGGTCGCCACCGCCCACGGGCAGCAGCTCGACCAGGACGCCGCCGAGCAGCGCGACGAGCGCGGCGAGCAGCGCCGCGTCGGCTCGGGTCGCAGGTCGGGTCCACCGCGACAGGCTGACCCGGGGCGGCATGGGGCTGCATGCTGCCATCCACAACCGGGGGTGCTGTCCACAGATGTCGGCGCCGGGGTCCGCCGGGCGTCCCGGCGCCCTACGGTCCGCGCCGTGCTGTTCTCCCCGCGGCGGGCCGACGACGCCGACGTGATCCGCGCCCGCCTGCGGGCCCTCCTGGCCGACGGCGCGGCACGTCCGGGCTGGCTGCCCGACGACGACCCGGACGACCGGCTGGATCCAGCTCCTCACGGCCCCGCGGGGGACGACCCCGACGACGAGGTCGACGACGGGACCCGCGACGCCTGGTCGGTGCGCCCGACGCCCGCGCCCCGGCCCTCCGTCGCGACCGCACCACCCGACGGTGCCGTCACCGGCCGGCACCGGGCGGCGGGCCCCTCGACCCGGCTGGACCCCGGCCCGCTCGGCCTGCGCAGCCTCTGGCTGGTCGCCGTGCTCGCGGCCGTCGCGGTGGCGCTGTGGAGCTGGACCAGCCGTCCGGAGGTGACGGCCGCACCCGCTGCCGCCCCGTCGGTGTCGGCGGCGCCCGCCGCGAGCACCACCTCTCCCTCCGGGGCGACGCCGGGCACAGCGGCGCCGGACGTCGTCGTGGTCGCGGTGGTCGGCCAGGTGGTCAGCCCCGGTCTGGTCACCCTGCCCGCAGGCTCGCGGGTCGCGGACGCGCTGGCCGCGGCCGGCGGTCTGCTGCCCGGGACCGACCCGGCCTCGGTCAACGCCGCGGCCCTCCTGGTCGACGGCCAGCAGGTCGCGGTCGGCGTCCCCGGCGCGGCACCCGGCGCAGCTGCCGCGGACGGCCCGGCACCCGGCGGGCTCCTCGACCTGAACACCGCCGCCCTGGCCGACCTCGACGCCCTGCCGGGGATCGGCCCGGTGCTGGCGCAGCGCATCCTCGACCACCGGGCGCAGCACGGCCCGTTCCGCAGCGTGCAGGAGCTCGACGACGTCAGCGGCATCGGCCCGTCCCTGTTCGCCGAGGTCTCCCCGCTGGTCACCGTCTGACCGCGCCCGGGGGCCCGCGGGCCCTACCAGACCGGAGGGCGACGTGCGGCCCGCCGTCCACAACCGGGGCGCCTGTCCACCACCTCGTCGACGGCGGCCGGGGAGGCCCCGACGTCCCTAGCGTCGCCGCCGTGCGGGTGCAGCGTCGGCGGGTCGAGGACCGGTGGTCCTGGACCGACCTGCGTCTGGTGCCCCCGGCCACCGCCGTCTGGGCCACCACGCTCGGGCTCGCCGGAACGCCGCCGGGGCACGCGGCCGGGGTGGTCGCTGCCGCGGTCGCCGTCGCCGCGGCGGTCGGCCGGTGGGGGCGGCGCGGTGCGGTCCGGCGCGTGGTGCTGGCGGCCCTGGCCGGTGTCCTCGTCGCAGCGGCCGCCGGGGCCGTGCGCGGTGCCGAGCGCAGCGCGTCGCCGCTCCTGGCGCTCGCCGACCGCGGGAGCACCGCGACGGTGCTCCTCGTCGTCGAGGAGGACCCCCGCGCGCTCGCCGGCGGCCTGGGTCCACCGCGGGTCCTGGTGGCCGGGACCGTCGAGCAGGTCGACGACGGCCCCGCGCTGCGCCCGGCCGCGGTGCTGCTGTTCGGCGCAGCCGAGGAGTGGACCGGGATCCTGCCCGGCACCCGGGTGACGGTCCGCGCGACCGTCCGCCCGGCCGGGGACGGCGACGACGTGGTCGCGGTGCTCAGCGCCCGCGGGCCGCCGGAGGTCGTCGCGGGTGCCGGGGTGGCCCAGGACGTGGCGGGCGAGCTGCGCGCCGGTCTCGGCGCCGCGGCGGCCCGCGTGCTGCCCGCCGAGGAGGCCGGTCTGCTGCCCGGCCTGGTGGTCGGGGACACCACGGCCATGCAGCCCGGCGTCACCAGCGACTTCCGACGCGCCGGGCTCGGTCACCTCACCGCCGTGTCGGGGGCCAACGTCGCGATCGTGCTCGCGCTCCTGCTCTGGCCGCTGCGCCGGCGGGCGGTGGACCGCCGCTGGCAGGCCGCCCTGGGCCTGGCGGGCCTCGTCGGCTTCGTGCTGCTGGCCCGCCCGACCCCCAGCGTGGTCCGAGCCGGCGCGATGGGGGCGGTGACGCTGCTGGCGCTGGCCTCCGGGCGCACCCGGGTGGCCGTGCCGGCCCTCGCCGCGTCGGTCTGCGTGCTGCTGCTCCTGGACCCCACGCTGGCCCGTGACGGCGGCTTCGCGCTGTCGGTGGCCGCCACGGCGGGCATCGTGCTGCTGGCGCCCGGGTGGTCACGCGCCCTGCGCCGGCGCGGGGTGCCGGCGCCGCTGGCCGATGCGCTCGCGGTGAGCGCGGCGGCCGGGCTGGTCACCGCCCCGCTGGTGGCCGGGCTGTCGGGTCTGGTCAGCCTGGTCTCGCTGCCGGCGAACCTGCTCGCTGCCCCCGCGGTCGCCCCGGCCACGGTGCTGGGACTGCTGGCCGTGCTGGCCGGTCCGGTCAGCCCGGCCCTCGCCGACCTGCTGGTGTGGCTGGCCGGCTGGCCCACCCGCTGGCTGGTGCTGGTCGCCGACCGGGCCGCCGCCGTCCCCGACGGCGCCTTCGGGTGGCCGGCCGGTGCCGGCGGGGCACTGCTCCTGGTCGGGCTGCTCGTGGCCGGGGCGGCGGTCCTCGTCCGCTGGCCGCGCGCCCGGCCCCTGACGTTCGCCGCGCTCGTGGGCGCGGTGGCGTTGGGGTGGCCGGCCCGGCAGCTCACCGACGGGTGGCCGGTCCCCGGCACCGTGGTGGTGGCCTGCGACGTGGGGCAGGGCGATGCCCTCGTGCTCCCCACCGGCGAGGGCGAGGCGCTGCTGGTCGACGCCGGTCCCGACCCCGAGCTCGTCGACGGCTGCCTCACCCGGCTCGGGGTCGACCGGCTGCCCCTGGTGCTGCTGTCCCACCTGGACGCCGACCACGTCACCGGACTGCCGGGAGCGCTGGCCGGCCGCACGGTGGACGAGGTCGCCACCGGGGAGCTCGCGCCCACGGAGGACCGGCTCGCGCCCATCGCGGCGGTCGTCGCCGCGGCCGGGGCCCGGCTGACGGTGCTGCCGGCCGGCACGGTCCGCACCGTCGGGACGGCGACCCTGCAGGTGCTGGCACCCGCGGCGGACGACGCCCGACCCGGCGCCGACGCCAACGCGCTGTCGGTGCTGGCCCGGGTCACCCAGCACGGCATCACCACCCTGCTCACCGGCGACCTCGGCGCCGACCGGGAGGCCCGGCTGGTCGCCGACGGGCTGGACCTGCACGCCGACGTGCTCAAGGTGCCCCACCACGGCAGCGGGGACGTCGACCCCGGGTTCCTCGCCGCCGTCGGTGCCCGGGTGGCCCTGGTCTCGGTCGGCGCGGACAACGACTACGGGCACCCCGCCCCGAGGCTGCTGGACCTGCTGGCCGCCGACGGCGTCGCGGTGCACCGCACGGACCTCGACGGGGACCTCGCCGTCGCCGGCGACGCCGCGGACTGGGGCGTGAGCGCCCGAGGCGTCGACGAGGTCCAGCGGGCGGTCGCCGCCGCGCCCCTCACCAGGTTCCCCGTGACCGCTCGACGGGGCCGGGACCGTCGGTGCCCCGTGACACGATGGCCGGGTGCCGCAGACCGCCTCCGCGCCGCCCCCGCTGTCCCGGCTGCGCCTGGTCGTCGGCGAGGAGGAGCTGCTCCGCGCCCGGGCGGTGGCCGAGGTGCGGGCCGCGATCCGCCAGCTCGACCCCGACTACGAGGAGCACGAGCTCACCGCCGCCGGGCTCCCGGTCGGCGACCTGGCCGACGTGCTGGCGCCGTCGCTGTTCGGCGGCCACCGGCTGGTCGTCGTCTCCGGTGTGCAGGAGTCCGCGGGTGCGCTGGTCGACTCCCTGCTCAGCTACGCCAAGGACCCCGACCCCGAGCTGACCCTGGTGCTCGTGCACGCCGGCGGCAAGCGCAACGAGGCGTTGCTGCAGGCCTTCCGCCAGGCGGGCGCGGCCGAGGACACCTGCGCCAAGCTGACCTCACCGGGCGACCGGATGGGCTTCGTGCGCAACGAGGTCCGCCGGGTGGGCGGCCGGATCACCGCCGACGCGGCCAGCGCGCTGCTCGACGCGGTCGGCAACGACCTGCGGGCGCTGTCGGCGGCGGCCAGCCAGCTGGTGTCGGACTTCGGCGGCGCCGTCGACGCCGACGCGGTCGCCCGGTTCCACCGCGGTCAGGCCGAGGTCACCGGGTTCACCGTCGCCGAGCGCGTGCTGGTGGGGGACAACGCGGGCTCGATCGAGATGCTGCGGTGGGCGCTGGACCGGGGTGTGCCGCACGTGCTGGTGGCCGACGCCATCGCCGACGGCGTCCGCACCGCGGCCCGGGTGGCGTCGCTGGGCACCTCGAACATCGGGGACCTGGCCCGTCAGCTGAAGATGCCGCCGTGGAAGGTCAAGAAGGCCCAGGCGCAGGCCCGCGGCTGGAGCATCCCGGCCCTCGAGCAGGCCGTGGGCGTGGCCGCCGAGCTCAACGCCGACGTCAAGGGCGTCGCCGCGAGCGCCGACTACGCGCTGGAGCGGGCGGTGCGCCGGATCGTCGCGCTGCGCGCCACCTCGGGCGCCGGCCGCGGCGCGCGTCGCTGACCCGGCGGACGGCGCCACCGGTCACCGGCCCCGGGAAAGCGACGAGCCCCCGTCCCCGGTGGCGGGGAGGGGGGCTCGTCGAGGGAGCGGTGGGTCTCAGAGCGAGGAGACCTGCTTGGCCAGCGCCGACTTGCGGTTCGCGGCCTGGTTCTTGTGGATCACGCCCTTGCTGACGGCCTTGTCCAGCAGGCGGCTGGCGTTGCGCAGCGCGGTGCTGGCGGCGTCCTTGTCCCCGGACTCGGCGGCGGTGTGGAACCGACGGACCGACGTCTTCAGGGCGGACTTGACCGCGACGTTGCGCTGACGCGCCTTCTCGTTGGTCTTGATCCGCTTGATCTGGGACTTGATGTTCGCCACGCGTGAGCCTCTGGGTCTTCTCGGGGAAAGTCTGCTGGAGCGTCCACAGCGCATCAGGCGTCCTGCGGACCGGTTCGCCAGGCTACCAGCCCGTCCGGGGCGTGCCCAGCGGCGCCCGGTGCGGTGCGCGCCACGCGTGCGGTGGCGCCCAGGTCCCGGCGGTGCACCGACTGCTCGACGCGACGTGGGACGATGGCAGCACTGTGACTGCTCCCGCCCGCACCGACCCGGCCCGCATCCGGAACTTCTGCATCATCGCCCACATCGACCACGGCAAGTCGACGTTGGCCGACCGGATGCTCGAGGTCACCGGGATCATCGAGGCGCGCCAGATGCGCGCCCAGTACCTCGACCGCATGGACATCGAGCGCGAACGCGGCATCACCATCAAGTCGCAGAACGTGCGGCTTCCGTGGTCCCCGCGCGAGGGCGAGCACGCCGGCGTCGAGCACGTGCTGGACATGATCGACACCCCGGGCCACGTGGACTTCACCTACGAGGTGTCCCGCTCGCTGGCGGCCTGCGAGGGCGCGGTGCTGCTGGTCGACGCCGCCCAGGGCATCGAGGCGCAGACGCTGGCCAACCTCTACCTGGCGATCGAGAACGACCTGACGATCATCCCGGTGCTCAACAAGATCGACCTCCCGGCCGCCCAGCCGGAGAAGTACGCCGCGGAGATCGCGCACATCATCGGCTGCGACCCCGACGACGTGCTGCGGGTCAGCGGCAAGACCGGCGAGGGCGTGCCCGAGCTGCTCGACCGCATCGTCGAGCGGATCCCCGCCCCCACCGGCGTCGACGCCGGCCCCGCCCGGGCGATGATCTTCGACTCGGTCTACGACATCTACCGCGGCGTCATCACCTACGTCCGCGTGGTCGACGGCCGGATCAACAGCCGCGACCGGATCAAGATGATGTCGACCGGCGCGACGCACGAGCTGCTGGAGATCGGCGTCATCTCACCCGAGCCCAAGCCGGTCGACGGCCTCGGCGTCGGCGAGGTGGGCTACTTCATCACCGGGGTGAAGGACGTCCGCCAGTCCAAGGTCGGCGACACCGTCACCCTGCAGCACGCCGCGGCCACCGAGGCGATCGGTGGGTACTCCGACCCCAAGCCGATGGTGTACTCCGGCCTCTACCCGGTCGACGGCAGCGACTACCAGCTGCTGCGCGAGGCCTTGGACAAGCTGCTGCTCAACGACGCGGCGCTGACCTACGAGCCCGAGACGTCGGCGGCGCTGGGCTTCGGCTTCCGGGTCGGGTTCCTGGGCCTGCTGCACCTGGAGATCGTCCGCGAGCGGCTCGAGCGCGAGAGCAACCTGAGCCTGATCTCCACCGCGCCCAACGTGGTCTACCGGGTGGAGATGGAGGACGGCAGCGAGCACGTCGTCACCAACCCCAGCGACTGGCCGCACGGCAAGATGAGCGCGATCTACGAGCCGATCGTCAACGCCACGGTCATCGCGCCCAGCGACTACACCGGCACCATCATGGAGCTCTGCCAGAGCCGCCGCGGGTCGCTGTCGGGGATGGACTACCTGTCGGAGTCCCGCGTCGAGCTGCGGTACACGCTGCCCCTCGGCGAGATCATCTTCGACTTCTTCGACGCGCTGAAGTCCCGCACCCGCGGCTACGCGAGCCTGGACTACGCCGAGGCCGGCGAGCAGCAGGCCGACCTGGTCAAGGTCGACATCCTGCTGCAGGGCGAGGCCGTCGACGCCTTCTCCTCGATCGTGCACAAGGACAAGGCCTACAGCTACGGCGTGATGATGGCCGGCAAGCTGCGCGAGCTCATCCCGCGCCAGCAGTTCGAGGTGCCGATCCAGGCCGCCGTCGGCGCCCGGGTGATCGCCCGCGAGACCGTCCGCGCCATCCGCAAGGACGTCCTCGCCAAGTGCTACGGCGGTGACATCTCGCGCAAGCGCAAGCTGCTGGAGAAGCAGAAGGAGGGCAAGAAGCGGATGAAGATGGTCGGCCGCGTCGAGGTCCCCCAGGAGGCGTTCGTCGCCGCGCTCTCCAACGCCGAGCCCGCCAAGAAGTGACCGGCCGGGTCGAGGCCGTCTGCGTCTCCGGCAGCGACCTGCTGCCGCTGCCGGGCAAGCGGCCGGCGTCCAGCGGCATCCGCAAGCGACCGGTCACCGGCCGGGTCGCCGTCCTGGAGGAGACGCTGGAGGGCGACCGGCAGGTCAACCGCAAGCACCACGGCGGCGAGGGCCAGGCCGTGTACGCCTACGCCGCCGAGGACGCCGCCTGGTGGGAGGCCGACCTCGGCCGCGACCTGCCGGCCGGGTCGTTCGGGGAGAACCTGCGGACGACGGGACTCGACCTGACCGGCGCCGTGCTGGGCGAGCACTGGGCCGTCGGGAGCGCGCTGTTCGAGGTCACCGCGCCGCGCATCCCGTGCGCGAACTTCGCCCGCTTCTGGGACGTGCCCGACCTGGTCAAGCGGTTCACCGCGCACGGTGCCAGCGGGGCCTACCTGCGGGTGCTGCGGACCGGGGACGTCGGCGCCGGCGACGCCGTCGAGGTCGTCCACCGCCCCGACCACGGCGTCACCGCCGGCACGCTCTTCCGGGCGCTGACCACCCAGCGGGCGCGCCTGGTGGAGGTGGAGCCCGCGCTGGACGCCGTCCCGCACAAGGACCGGGACAAGCTGGCCCGGCGGATCGCCGCGCTCGTCGGCTGAACCGTCGGGGTCCCGCGCTACTGTCCGCCCGGGTCCCGCCCGGGGCCGACGGGGGAGGCCACGTGCGACTGCGAGCGACGGCGGCGGTGCTGCTCACCGCGCTGGCCCTGGCCGGCTGCGGCGGGGGCAGCTCCGACGAGTCACCCGGCGACCTGCTGTCCCGGGCCAAGGCGACGCTGGACGACGCCTCCAGCGCGCACTTCGTGCTCACCAGCGACGGCGCCTCCGGCAGCGGCTCGTCCCTGCTGGGCGGTGAGGGCGACATCGCCCGGCCCGCGTCCTTCACCGGCACCCTGCAGGTGCAGGCCCTGGGCAGCTCCGTGGACGTGCAGGTCGTCTCCGTCGACGGCACCGTCTACGCCCAGCTGCCGCTGACCAGCGGGTTCTCCGTCGTCGACCCGGCCACCATCGGCGTGGGCGACCCCGGCGCGCTGCTGGACCCGGAGTCGGGCATCAGCCAACTGCTCACCGCCACCCAGGACCCCCAGCTGGGTGAGGAGTCCCGGGTCGACGGCGAGGTCGTCCGGCAGGTCAGCGGCACGCTGCCCGGTCAGCTGGTCGCCGACCTGCTCACCAGCGAGGACCCGGCGCAGGACGTCGACGCCGTCTACTCGATCGCCACCGACAGCGGCCAGCTGCGCCAGGTGCAGCTGACCGGCCCGTTCTTCTCCGCCGGCGCCGACGGCGGCTACACGATCGTCCTGTCCGACTACGGGGCCGATGTCTCCATCACCGCACCGCCCACCGGCTGAGGTCGCGGCGCCGGGACGGGCCGCCGTCGTCCTGGCGACGCTGGCGGTCCTGGTCTCGGCGGCCGACACCTACGTCGTCGTGCTGGCCCTGCCCGACATCCTCACCGGGGTCGGGGTCGGGCTGGACCAGCTGCAGGAGGCCACCCCGATCATCGGGGGCTTCCTGCTCGGCTACACCGCCACCCTGCCGCTGCTGGGCCGCCTGGCCGACCTGCGCGGTCGGGTGCCGGTGCTGGTGGGCTGCCTGCTGCTGTTCGCGCTGGGGTCGCTGCTGACCGCCACGGCCGTCTCGCTCGGCCCGGCCGTGCTCGGCCGCGGTCTGCAGGGCATCGGCGCCGGCGGTCTGGTGCCGGCCACCCTGGCGCTGGTCGCCGACCGGTGGCCGCCCGACCGCCGGGCCGTCCCGCTGGGCGTGGTCGGCGCGGTGCAGGAGGCCGGCGCGGTGCTCGGGCCGCTGGCCGGGGCCGCGGTGCTGGCGGTCTCGGACTGGCGGGCCATCTTCTGGCTGAACCTCGTGCTGGGGGTGGGGCTGGCCGTGGCGCTGCGGGTCACCGGGCCCCGGCGGGCCGGCCGGGACGTCGCGGGCGTGGCCTGCGCGGTGGTCGCCGCCGTGGCACTGGCCCTGCAGCTGGCCGAGCCCGGAGCCCTGGTCACCGACGTCACCCTCGGGTTGGGGTGGGTGCCCGTCGTCGCGTCCCAGCCGTGGACGACACCGCTGGCGTTGCTGGCCGTGGTCGCCCTCGCCGGGCTGGTGGCGCGGTCGCTCACCGCCGCGCACCCGGTGCTGCCCCTCCGCGGCCTGCCGGCGCTGGCGCGGGAGGTCGACGTGCTGGGCGCCGTCCTCGTGGTGGTGGCGCTGGGCAGCCTGGTCTGGGCGTTCGCGGCGGCCGACCCGGCCACCCAGGTGGTCGCGCACGGTCCGGTGCTGCTGCCGCTGGCCGCGCTCGCCACGGTCGCGTTCGTGCTGCACGAGCGTCGGACGGCCGAGCCGCTGCTGCCGCTGGCCGAGCTGCGCCCGGTGGGGGCGTGGGGCGCGCTGGTGGTCAACCTGCTGGTCGGGGTGGCGCTGGTGGCCGCGCTGGTCGACGTCCCGCTGTTCGCCCGGGCCACCACCGAGACCGACCAGCTGGGCGCGGCGCTGGTGCTGGTGGAGCTGCTCGTCGCCGTCCCGGTGGGCGCGGTGGCGGGCGGCTGGCTGTGCCGGCGCACCGCACCGCGCTGGATCGCCGCGGCGGGCATGGCGCTGGCGGCCCTGGCGTTCGTCGCGATGACCCGGTGGGACGCCACGTCCCTGGACGGCTGGACCTCCACGGTGGCGCTGCTGGCCGCGGGCCTCGGGTTCGGCCTGGCCGTCGCGCCGGTGAACGCGGTGCTGCTGGCGGTGACCCCGTCGCGGGTGCACGGCAGCGCGAGCGCGCTGGTCGTCGTGGCCCGCACGGTCGGCATGCTGGTCGGGCTCTCGCTGCTGACCGCGATCGCGCTGCGCCGGTTCACCGAGGTGGTGCGCGCGATCCCGAGCCCGCTGGTCACCTGCCCCACCACCCCGGCCGACTGCGCGCCCTACGACCGGGCCGTCGACGCCGCGGTGCTGACCCAGCTGCACACCGTCTTCGCCGGCGCCGCGGTGGCCGCGGCGCTGGCCGCGCTGGCCGCCGTCGCGCTGCTGCGGACGGCGGCCACCGACGTCAGACGGTGAAGACGATCTTGCCGTTGGTGCGGCCCTCGAGCATCCGCTCGAACCCGTCGCGGGCCTGCGCGAGCGGCAGCTCCACGTCGATCTGCGGGCGCAGGCCGGTGGTGGCGCACAGCTGCACCAGCTGCTCGAGCTCGGTGCGGGTGCCCATGGTCGAGCCGATGACCCGCAGCTGGGTGAAGAACACCCGGTTGAGCTCGGCGGAGGGGTCGAAGCCGGTCGTGGCACCTGAGGTGACGATGACCCCGCCGGGCTTGAGCGACTTGACGCTGTGCGACCAGGTCGCCTTGCCGACGGTCTCCATGACGGCGTCGACCCGCTCGGGCAGCCGCGCGCCGGTCTCGAAGGCCTGGTCCGCGCCGAGCTGCAGGGCCGCGGCCCGCTTCTCCTCCGACCGGCCGGTCACCCACATCCGGTAGCCGGCGACCCGGCCCAGCGCGACGAGCGCGGTGGCGACCCCGCCCGAGGCGCCCTGCACCAGCACGGTCTGCCCCGGCTGCAGCCCGGCCTTGACGAAGAGCATCCGGTAGGCGGTCAGCCAGGCGGTGGGCAGGCAGGCGGCCTCGGCGAAGGTCAGGTCGGCGGGCTTGGGCAGCACGTTGCGCGCGGGCACCAGCACCTGCTCGGCCAGCGTGCCCTGGTGCAGCTCGGACAGCAGGGTGCGCTTGGGGTCCAGCGTCTCGTCGCCGGACCAGCCCGGGGTGCCGGGGATGACCGCGTGCACCAGGACCTCGTTGCCGTCGGCGTCGACACCGGCGGCGTCGCAGCCCAGGGTCATCGGCATCCGCTCCTGGGGGAGACCGACACCGCGCAGGCTGAACAGGTCGTGGTGGTTGAGCGACGCGGCCTTGACGTCGACGGTCACCCACCCGTCGCGGGCCTCGGGAGCGGGGCGCTCACCCACCTCCAGGACGGACAGCGGGTCGTCGGCGGACGGGGTCGACACGAAGGCAGCCAGCATGGCCGCACGTTAACGGGGCCTCACGTGCCCGGCATCACCGGACGACGACGGCGTGCTCCCCGGCGGCGACGAACTCCCCGATGACCGGCGACCCCGGCACCTCGCCGGCCAGCAGCAGGCCGCCGGAGGTCTGCGCGTCGGCCAGCAGCAGGGCGTCGTCCTCACCGACCGCGGACAGGTCGGTGTGCGGTGCCACCCACTCCAGGTTCCGGCGGGTGCCGCCGGAGACGTAGCCGTCGGCGACCGACTGCCGGGCACCGGCCAGGTAGGGCACGTCGGCGGCGGACACCACGGCGGTCACGCCGCTGGCCCGGGCCATCTTGTAGAGGTGGCCCAGCAGGCCGAAGCCGGTGACGTCGGTGCCGGCCCGGACCCCGGCGGCGACCGCGGCGACCGAGGCCTGCGCGTTGAGCCGGGTCATCGAGTCGATCGCCTCGGGCGAGGGCTCGCCGGTGGCCTTCATCCGGTTGTTGAGGGTGCCCACGCCCAGCGGCTTGGTCAGCGAGATCGGGTCGCCCACGGCGGCGCGGTCGTTGCGGATGAGCCGGTCCAGGTCGACCAACCCGGTGACCGCCATGCCGTAGGTGGGCTCGGGGGAGTCGATGGAGTGCCCGCCGCCGACGTGGCAGCCCGCCGCGTGCGCCACCTCCAGCCCGCCGCGCAGCACCTCGGCGGCCAGCTCGGCGGGCAGCACGTCCCGCGGCCAGCCCAGCAGGTTCACCGCCACCACCGGCCGGCCACCCATCGCGTAGACGTCGGACAGCGCGTTGGCCGCGGCGATCCGGCCGAAGGTGTACGCGTCGTCCACGACCGGGGTGAAGAAGTCGGTGGTGAGCACGAGGCCCTGCCCGCCGGGCAGGCGCACCACCGCGGCGTCGTCCCCGTCGTCCAGGCCGACGACCAGCTCGGTGGCGGGGTCGCGCGGGCCGGTGTGGGTGAGCCCGGCGACGACGGCCTCCAGCTCGCCGGGCGGGATCTTGCAGGCGCACCCGCCGCCGTGGGCGTACTGGGTCAGCCGGATCGCGGTCACCTCTCGACCGTACGTACCCTCACGGGCGGAGGCGTCAGGGTGTCTGGTGGCCCCCGCGGCCTCTAAAGCCGACGTGACCCGGTAGCCGGGTCAGGCGGGTTCGATTCCCGTCCGCCTCCGCCACGCAGACCCCGGGAGACCCGACGACCGACCCCCGCCGGCAGGTGCCCCGCACCGACGCCCTCCTCGCCGACCCCCGCGTCGCCGCGGCCGCCGACCGGCTGGGTCGCGAGCTGGTCAAGTCGGTCGTCACCGCCGTGCAGCAGCGCGTGCGGGACGGCGACGTGCCCCCGGCGGCCGCCGCCGACGCGGTCGTCGCCGCGCTGCCCACCTCGGCGGCGAGCCTGCACCGGGTGCTGAACGCCACCGGCGTCCTGGTGCACACCAACCTGGGCCGGGCGCCGTGGTCGGCGGCCGCGGTCGGGGCGGTGGTGGCGGCCAGCGGGACCACCGATGTCGAGCTCGACCTCGCGACCGGCCGGCGCGGGCCCCGCGGGGAGGGCGCGATCGGCGCGCTGCTGGCCGCGGTCCCGGCCGCGGAGGCCGCGCTCGTGGTGAACAACTGCGCTGCCGCGCTGGCGCTGGTCGCCACCTGCTTCGGCGGCGAGCTGGTCGTGGCCCGCGGGGAGCTGGTGGAGATCGGCGACGGGTTCCGCATCCCCGATCTGCTGGAGTCCACGGGGGCCCGGCTGCGCGAGGTGGGGACGACGAACCGGGTCACCCTCGCCGACTACACCGCGGCCGTCGGGCCCGGCACCGGCGCGGTGCTGAAGATCCACCCGTCGAACTTCGTGGTGCGCGGGTTCACCCGCTCCGTGGAGGTGGCCGAGCTGGCCGGGGTCGGCGTCCCCGTGGTGGCCGACGTCGGCTCGGGCCTGCTGCGCCCGCACCCGGCGCTGCCCGACGAGCCGGACCTGCAGACCACCCTGGCCGACGGCGCCGACCTGGTGCTGTGCAGCGGCGACAAGCTGCTCGGCGGGCCGCAGGCCGGCCTCGTGCTGGGCCGCGCCGACCTGGTGCAGCGGCTGCGCCGGCACCCGCTCTACCGCGCGCTGCGGGTGGACAAGACCACCCTGGCCGCGCTGGAGGCCACGCTGCGCGGCCCGGTGCCGCCGGTGCGCCGGATGCTGGAGGCGACCGTGGCCGAGCTCCGGGCCCGGGCCGAGGCGGTGGTCGCCGCGCTCGGCGGCGACGCGCACGTGGTCGAGGCGGGCGCGCGGGTCGGCGGCGGGGGAGCACCCGAGTTCGAGCTGCCCTCCGTCGCGGTGTCGGTCCCGGCAACCCTTGCCGAGCCGCTCCGGCGCGGCACCCCGCCCGTGGTCGGCTACCTGGCCGAGGGCCGCACGCTGCTGGACCTGCGCAGCCTCGACCCGGCCGACGACGAGGCCCTCGTGGGAGCTGTGCGCGCGTGCAGGTGATCGCCACCGCCGGGCACGTCGACCACGGCAAGTCCGCGCTGGTCACCGCGCTCACCGGCATGCAGCCCGACCGGTGGGAGGAGGAGCGCCGCCGCGGCCTGACCATCGACCTCGGCTTCGCCTGGACGAGGCTGCCCGGCGGCCGCACGGTCGCCGTCGTCGACGTCCCCGGGCACGAGCGGTTCGTCGGGAACATGCTCGCCGGCGTCGGGTCCGTGCCGGCCGCGCTGGTCGTGGTCGCCGCCGACGACGGCTGGTCGGCGCAGACCGCCGAGCACGTCGCGGTCCTCGACGCCCTGGGCGTGCGGCACGGCCTGCTGGTGGTGACCAAGTCCGACCTGGCCGACCCCGCGCCGGTGCTCGCCGACGTGCGGGAGCGGCTGCGCGCCACCTCGCTGGCCGGCATCACCGGGGTGGCCGCCAGCCCGCGCACCGGGGACGGCGTCCCCGCGGTCGTCGCCGCGCTGGAGGACGTGCTGGCCGGCCTGCCCGCCCCCGACCCCGCCGCGCCCGTGCGGCTGTGGGTCGACCGAGCGTTCACCGTCCGCGGCGCCGGCACCGTCGTCACCGGCACCCTCGCGGCCGGCACGGTCGCCGCGGGCGACCGGTTGTCCATGGGCGGCCAGGACGTCGTGGTCCGCGGCCTGCAGTCCCTCGGCGCGCCGGTGGAGCGCGCGGCGGCCACCGCACGGGTGGCGCTGAACCTGCGCGGGGTGGCCGTGGAGGACCTCTCCCGCGGCGACGCCCTGCTGACCCCGGATGCGTTCCGCGCCACCGCCGAGCTGGACGTCGTGCTGACCCGCCCGGCGGAGAGGCTGCCCGCCGAGCTCGTCGTGCACATCGGCTCGGCCACCGTCGCGGCCCGGGTCCGGCCACTGGACGGCGCCGCGGTGCGGCTGCGCCTGGGTGCGCCGCTGCCGTTGCGGGTGGGCGACCGGCTGCTGCTGCGCGACCCGGGCAGCCGCACCGTGCACGGCGCCGACGTGCGCGACGTCGACCCGCCGGAGCTGCGCCGCCGCGGCGCCGCGCGGGCCCGGGCGGCCGACCTGGCCGCCGGCGGGGGAGCGGCGGCGGACCTCGCCCGCCGCCGGGTGGTGCCGCACGCCGATTTCACCGCGATGGGCTGGCCGGTCCCCGAGGGTGCGACCACGGTGGGCCGGTGGCTGCTGGCCCCCGGCCTGGCCGACGAGCTGGCCGCCCGGGTGCCCGCCGTTGTGGCGCGCTACCGGCAGCTGCGCCCGCTGGAGCCCGGGCCGCCGACGGCGGTGCTGCGCAGCGCGTTGGACCTGCCCGACGCCGAGCTGGTGGCCGGGCTGGTCCGCCCACCGCTGGCGCTGCGGGACGGCCGGGTGGTCGCGGCGGACGGCGGCCTGCCCGAGCCGGTGCAGCGCGCGGTGTCGCAGGTGCTGGCCCGGCTCGTGGACGACCCCTTCGCCGCACCCGATGCCGAGCAGCTGGCCGCCGCCGGGCTCGGGCCGCGGGAGCTCGCCGCCGCCGTGCGGGACGGGCAGCTGGTCCGGGTCGGCGAGGGCGTCGTCCTGGCGCCGGGGGTGGAGGAACGCGCCCGCCGGGCGCTGGCCGGGCTGCCGCAGCCGTTCACCCTCAGCCAGGCCCGGCAGGCCTGGGGGACCTCGCGCCGGGTCGCCGTCCCGCTGGCCGAGTGGCTGGACGCCCGCGGCGTGACCGAGCGCCTCCCCGACGCCACCCGGCGGCTGCGGTGAGGGCGGTCGTGCGGGTGGCGGTCGAGGCGGAGGCCGACGCGCTGACCCGGGCGATGGACGCACCGGCCGGGGTCTACGCCGCGCACCTGGCCGCCCAGGCCGACGGGCGGTGCACGGTGCTGGTCGCCGAGGTGGGCGGGCGGGTGGTGGGCACCGGGATGCTGCGCCGGGAGCCGCGGGACGCCGTCGTCGTCGAGCGGCTCGGGTCGGTGCCGGAGATCAGCAACCTGCAGGTGCGCCCCGACGAGCAGGGGCAGGGCCACGGCACCGCGCTGGTCGAGGCGGCCTGCGCCCGGGCCGCGGCCGACGGCGGCACCCGGGTCGGCATCGGCGTCGGCGACGACAACCCCGGCGCCGCCCGGCTGTACCTGCGGTTGGGGTTCGCCGAGACCGGCCTGGCCTACACCGACCACTACACCTTCACCGACGCCGAGGGCGTCGAGCACCACGCGGCCGACGACGTCCGCTACCTGGTCCGTCAGCTCGGCTGAGCCGGCACCAGACTGCCGGTGAGGTCGATGACCTCGAGGTGCTCGACGTGCGGCTCGGGCGGGCGGTGCCCGCCGAAGACCCGGTCGACGGCGGGGTGGACGCGCTCGTCGAAGGCCCGGGCGCAGGCTTCCTCGCTCTCCCAGACGTCGATGTAGCGCAGCCCACCGGCGGGGTTGCGGACGCACAGGTGCAGCAGGCTCCCCACCAGCGGCTCGTCACCGAGGGCGTCGGTGATGCGGGTGTAGGTGGCGACGTCGATCGGGACGTCCTGGATGTAGGCGTGGACCACGACGGGCTCCTCGAATCGGTCCGAATTGGATTCGGACGAATACCGGTAGCCTGGACCCCGTGACCGGGGACGTCAAGCGCCGCAGGTACGACTCGACGCGCCGCGCGGAGCGGGCCGCGGCCACCCGGCGGGCCGTGCTC
>Ga0325400_1001017_pt1 | contig 22491 bp, 18 predicted proteins | sample PopdelMetagenome_2_FD_205662 | JGI IMG/M metagenome (GOLD analysis project Ga0325400, IMG submission 205662) | Populus deltoides microbial communities from Bellville, Georgia, United States - Xylem-PdKOR-R1 | ecosystem: Host-associated > Plants > Phyllosphere > Stem > Wood/Secondary xylem...
GTTCCAGTTTTTCTTGGGGTCTACATCAACATTCTGCAGCATTGCCACCCCCAACTCTTTAGTTTTTTTTATGACTTCCAAAAATATTTTGAAAATTTTGAAACATGAGCATGTTTTCTCGCTTTTTATTAAGAAAATAAAAGATAGAAATGAGGTAGAAAATTGGAGTTAAAAAATGAAAAATACTTTTCATCAGCGAACAACCTCTTAAATGTCATCTAAACAGTCATGGAAGGCCACCTCAAAATAACAACTTGTTATCTCATGTTTTTCCTTCCTTGCACATCCAGTTTTAAACTATAAAGAGCAATGGATCACTCTACATTTTGATTCTCTTCATTGTTGAATACAATAATAAAACATTGCTACCTTTTATATATCTCCAAGCTCAGCTTGAAATACAAATCTTGCTGCCTATCTTGCCTGGAAGTTCAGTGTCCTTATGCAGAAGGCATACAAAAATGCAAAGAAGACTGTAAAGCCAATTAATACCGCAGCAACCGGCCCCATCAAATCTGGGTCAAACCCAAAATGGTCTTGTATATAAAACTTTATTTGAGGATTATCATCATAACCAGGAACTTTAATGGTGTCCAGAACATCGCCATACTGGGACACAATCAGTCCATATACTGTCCACGCTACAGGGCAAATCCAATAGTACCAGACCCACCACTTGGGGATTTTCTGAAATCTCAAACGGAAAGTAACAAAAGTGTGTTATTACACTAAGTTGAAAATGATTAAAAAAATAATACTCTTTAGAAATTTGACATACCGGTCTTGGTATAAAGAAGCCAGAGAAAAGATTGAAGAGAGAATAGAATGTTGCAGCAAAGATGGCTGCTATTTGGTGGTTTGGGGTGACGGAAACAGCCATCATTCCGTAGTACGTGAAGTAAAGGAAGGAGAAGAAATTGATGAAGAAGAACCAGAAGAATTTGGCTGCAGTCCATTCAAAGGCCACCATGGCATATACAATGAGTGTATAATAAGTAGCTTGAACAAATACGTATGGTATTTCACAAACAACCTGCATGCATGTCACGTATGTGTATATATAATACAGAATCCGGTCAGTCAATTTGATGTTAATAAGTTGCTATATACATATGTGTGTACAAATGCTTCAAGGATACAAGATCGACTCACCTGTGCAATGGCATAAGGTAATGCAGAATACATCCCAGCTGCTTTTTCTCGGTAAAACACCGTTCTTTCAACAGCTACCACTGGTTGTACTGTTTGGCAGTTGTTAATACCAACAAACAAGACAGAAGAATACATGGCACCGATAATCATAGACAGATCACTTGAGCTCTCCCTGAATGATCAGACAACGTAAACAAATTTTAATTTAGCCTACTGATCAGGAATATGTTAAGAGTTCTTAGCCAGAGTACGCACTCGACAACTGACCTTCTAGTCCCAATCTTCCAGAATATGCTACCAACCATAAGAGCACAAAACAAGGTAAAGATGTATCTAACAAGGTTATAATCAGGAGTTCTCCAGTATGTCCACCACTGCTTCCAGAGGCAAGATTTGAACTGTCCCCATATTGATTCCGAATACCGAGTGGCAAAATAAAGGTCTTTTGCTCCTGGCTTTTGCGTGCTCAACTCCTTCACGAAAGCCTTGTTTCTCCTGCTCATAAGGAAACATGGATTGAGTTTAAACCTCATAATTTAGCATATAAAAATAAGCGAATAATTCTCATGTACTTGTCACTTGACACTTGACATACTGATACAAAGATGAACATTTGTAGTGTTCTGCAAAGTCCATTCCAAGCCGGACCTCAACTGCAGCTGAACTCACTTCTAGCATCCATGTTGCCGGATTGTACTTTTCTTTTATTTTAGGGACTCCGTGAATGGCCTGTAAGATGTCAATACCCGTGATATTAGATTATGAAAAACATTTTTATCAATTATTGGATCGATAAAATCATAGGGAGATTAAATTACCTCAAAGTACTCAATGATCTTGCGAGAATTTCGACCCAATGTTCCAGAGTATATTACTTGTCCTCCCCTCTTCATTAATAACAATTCATCAAAGGCTTCAAAGATGTCAATGCTAGGTTGATGAATCGTACAGACAACTGTTCTTCCAGTATCCACGGTGTTTCTCACAGTCCTCATAACAATGGCAGCTGCCCTTGCATCAAGACCAGAAGTTGGTTCGTCCATGAAAATGATGGAGGGATTAGCAACCAGCTCCACTGCTATTGTTAATCTCTTTCTCTGTTCTGTGGACAATCCTGTAATTCCTGGAAGCCCAACTATAGCGTCCTTGAGATTGTCCAGCTCTACCAATTCCGCCACTTCATCCACAAAATTCTGAAAAGATAAATCCCACCTTTAATTTAGCTCGTAAACTATCACTTCAGATTTTAATTATGATTAGTTGAAGTCTGGAACAGTAACAAATTTACCATCTTTTCTTGTTTACCGACTTCTTTAGGGAGACGAAGAAATGCTGAATAAATCAATGATTCTTTAACAGTGACTTGAGGAGAGTGGATATCATTCTGTTCGCAATACCCAGAAATTCTTGCAAACGTTTCCTGCTTCTTGGGGAACCCGGAAATTCTAATATCACCGTCCACGTATCCACCAGTCTTTCTTCCGGCCAAAACATCCATCAGTGTGGTCTTTCCAGCTCCACTGACTCCCATTAATGCCGTGAGGACTCCAGGCCTAAAAGCTCCTGTTACTTCTCGAAGTAGCTGCAACCGATCCTCTGGAACTCCTTGCTCCTTCATTTCCTGTTTTCATTCATTAAAATTGGTTAGCGAAGGAGTTTGAGTGGTATTTTATGAATACTAGCTACTCTCGTTTCAAAAGCCCATGCTTCTAGTTAGCAGTGTCTTTATGCAAGAATTATGGTTGATAAGTAGCACGTCCATAAGATGAATGGAACATTTTATAAATTGACGTTTGGGGCAGAGTGAAAGTAGAAGGTATTGATTCTTACAGGAGGCATGTCCACAAAATAATTCACATCGTCGAAGGACATGGAAAGAGGAGTGAAAGGGAGGACCATTCCTCTCTTAGGAGCAACTCCATTTGCTGCTTCAAGAGTTGAATCAGAATTTTTAATTGGTCCACTGGGATTGGATGGGCTGCTCCTTCTCAAGAGTTCAATTTTACCTAATATATTGCAACTCCATGTAAGGAATTCAAGCATTTTATACAGAGCATTGAGTTCGGACAAGTGACAAGATTGAAATATGGAATCCTTTTTTTGAGGTTCCTTACTCGTTTTGTTTCCATCGGAAGAGGCTAATGACTGCGGGAGTGAACCTTTCTTTGACGTGGTTCCTTCTTTTGTTGTTTCCTCAGAGATTATGGCCTGTGACTTTCCAGGAGCTATTGTGTAAAACAAAAACATGGAGAAGATTAGCTACCTTAAAGATGAGTGAATTGGAAATAGTTAAGAATTTCACAACATTCATTTTGATAGAATGTAATGCCATGACTTACGGCTAAAGTACTCGAGAGAAATGGTGAAGAGAACATTGAATAGAACAGCAAAACCTAGAATAGCAGCTGTGCCCATCCAATACCAGTTCTTATCAGTATAAACACCAAAGCTATTGAGCACTGCTGCGCCTAATCTGGTAGCGTTGTCTGAAGCCTGAAACGCAATCAAAATATACTTCTTATAAACAAGTTTAAATCGTCACTCTAAAATATTTGATTCACAATCTGAGACGGTTGATGCTGTAGATAGAATTATGTTGGACATGATATCATACCAGTTTGTTCATCCACCTGGGAGCGAACATTTCGTTCACAGCTATGGCATTGAAGCCATAAGACAAAGGGGAAACCCAGTAGCCCCATTCCCACCAATTTGGAATGGTACCTGTCACCATTGTAGCAACTCTTATTTAATGTATTGAAAGCCAACAACTGCAGAGAATTCTAAGACGGGGACTAACATTTGAGTACAATAAAATTATATTTGAGGTTTTTGTTTCATTCTAACCTTTAGGTAAGATGAAACCTCCAAGCAAGAAAACAAGGAGCAGAGTGAGAGCCCCGCCTGTGTTGGCAACGATCATGGTCCTGCAGACCCCAGCAATAAGCCTAAAGAGGCCCACAGCCATTTGTTGAATGAAAAATACGAGTAGCAGTTGCTTGAAAAACCTGCGAAACAGGCAGGAAGAGATCATGCAATGCAAGAGCATCTTTAATCTAGAAGTTCTGGTATGGTGGCTATGGTGGTTACCTGTTAGCTTCCGGTGCAAAACCAATGGAGTAATACGTAATTGACACCCAAACAAGAGACTCGATTATTGACGATGGCAGCTGCAGCAAGAAAGTTGGCAGCGTGAAAGTCCAGGCAGGATGGAATTGTAGTTCTCTTTGCTTGTAAAATACGGGAAGCCTCTTGATTACAAGTGTGAGCTCAGCGAGACCATTGAAAATGTTAAAGATGATGGTAAACAGAAGAGCACCAATATACACCGCTCCATCTTCTTCATTTCTTGTATGCATTTTAGACTTTATAAACAGCGTTGACACTATAATTGCCATGATAATAAGTTGGACCGTCTTGGCTACATAAATATACGCATTTCTCCGAACCAAAATCCATTCTCTATCCCAGCATGCCTTGAGTAGTTCCATTTTCGGAACTGTGTACTTTGAGAATGATAGTGCTGCTCCGTGGCCTCGGGACTTGTCAAATGGCGATGAAAGCTCATTCTCTATTCTCATGCCTACATGGAACCTCTTGAACCTCTCAGCAAATTCCGGGACTGTTATGCATCTATATGGCTTACTTCTGTCAACCCAATACTGCTCTTGGTCTTTCTTTGAAGTAACCTGTAGTCACAAATCATTAATCAAACTACAAGATGTCTGTGTTGATATTGGCTAAAGCCCACCCATCGGGTTAGGTCTGAAATGTTAGGCTTGGCCGTTTTCAATGGGTTCTTACCTCTAGTAAGAAATCAGCAGCGCCCTTTCTCTCAGGGCAGCGGAACCCACAGCTCTCAAAGAAAGCAAGGATGTGCTCTCGTGGGCCCTGGTACACAATCTGGCCTTCAGATAAAAAGATGATATCGTCAAAGAGATCAAACGTCTCAGGAGCAGGCTGGAGCAGGGACACCATGACTGTGGCCTCAGTGTGGTGCACAATATGCTGCAAGCACTTCACTACTTGGTATGTTGTGGAGCTATCCAGACCGGTAGATATCTCATCCATGAATAGTGTCTTCGTGGGCCCAACCATCATCTCTCCTGAATTAATTAATTAATTAATTAATGAAAATAACTCCCAATAGGAACAAGCATCAAATGCTAGTAGCTACACGAGCACCTACAATTTGACTTGCTCAAAATATTTTACAGTATGTCCCAGCATACATCCACTGTTCTTATAAAAGATTTACTGGGTATTTTAAAATGAGATTATGATTTGTATCGGTGAAGTTAAGAGCAATTCATATAATAATTCTAAGTAAATAGCAAGTACAAACATAATAAATTAACCTGTCGTCACTCGCTTTTTCTGTCCACCCGATATTCCTCGTATCATTTCATCTCCGACAACGGTGTCCTTGCATATATCGAGTCCTAATATCTGTCTCATGACAACAAAACAAAGGGAAACAATAAAAGTCAAGAATAAATTAGCCCATTTATCCTAGAAAGTCAAGTATCATGACAGCAACATTAGTGTTTTTTCAAGAAAATGGGACGAAATGCTTATTAGCTGGTAGAGTATTTCCTTAAAAAAACAAATGAAGGTTGGGGTCAGTACAGCCCAGCTACACCAACATGGTAATTAGACGTCAGTCAACGGAGCGAGTGACGAGGAGAAATATTTCAGAAGAGATCTTGAGATCGTCAGAAACTTGAAGAGTCATGAAGACAACTCCAAGTTATTTCAATTCCAATTATCTAAAGCAATAATAAATATTAATTCCATGGCTAGGGTAATTCTCCTTGAGCTTACTTTGAGTGTGTAGTCAGTAATAAGACTGCTTTGAGCTCCTTCCATTGCAGTTGCCTGAAAATTACAGATGGAATTTATGTGATTTCTGGATTGTGAATGGCGGAAACTTGCTCTTTCTTTGTAGCTAGACGTATAATATTAGTGCTTGGCATTTACCTTCATGAAAAGATCCACTTCTGCCTCTGGAAATATTCCACGTTCCTTCTCTTTGCTTACAAGTGCACTTAGGAGATCTATGAGAATGACATGATTGATTCAATTAAATTACTTGTTTTAGCACTTAATAAACCAAAGTAAAGACTGAAGTTTTGGCACGCTCAGATGTATAATCAGTTAATTAATACCATATCGTGTCCCGACCCCCTGACACCTTGATGAGAAATCCAAGGTTTCTTTCACAGTCATTTCTCCTATGTGAGCATCATTTTGGCTGATATATGCTGATGATTTCCGTGGCACAAATTCATCTAGTCGATATCCATTATATGTTATGTCTCCTTTAACCTGCTTCAACAATAGTTGATGACGTCCATAATTATCAAAAACTTGTATAAACAAACGTCATTCGTATGCCTTAATTTGTCACGAACCTTGAGACTCGGGTCCAGCTTTCCTGCTAGAGCCAACAGAAGCGTTGTTTTGCCTGAGGATGGTGGCCCTAATAATAGAGTCATCCTATAACAGAAACAAAATTTAAAGCTCTCGTCAAACTGCTGAAATGGACGTTTCTTAGAAGGCAGGCAGGCATGCAAGCTAGCGCTGGTTACTGTCTTGGCATGATAAAGTACGTAGTTCAATCTATTAATTACCTTGATGGTTTTATAAGCCCGTATGCATCTTTGAGTATTGTGAGCTTTGTTCTCTCAGACAAATTAATCCCAACCATACCAAGAGCTGATTCAGCAATGTTTCTTGCAGCATTTGGAAGGGTGGGAAGAGCTCTGGTGCCAATGTGACAATCAGCTTCAACGGTTAAATGTTCAAACCTAACCTCAATTGTTGGGAGTCGGATTCCAGCCCTGCAATTACAAGGAAATTATTTGTAAATAAATAAATTTTAAAAGGTACAAGTGTACTATATTATTAGCACATGCTAATGCTATGACAGGTCGAATCAATTTTCTTTGAATATATATAAAAAAAAGTGTTTAGGCATTCCTATCTTGTTTTCTTTTATAGTAGAAATTTTTTTTTAATTATATGAAACGTAATTTAATTTGATTAAGTTAATTTGATGGGTTTAAAGATAATCTAAATATTCAGTAAAATTATAATTTTATTAAAAAAATTCATGATAATATATTTTTTTAAAATCCAAAATGACAATATATTAGATCGATCCAGATCAATCCAAGTTAACATGTCAAATCCACGATTTGAATTATAACATCGTGATAATCTCAAAAAAAAAATTAAAATAAATTATGACGCTTAATGTTAATCAATTAAATATTGAAAGATAAAATTGTAAAAAATAATTAATTAAAAAAGACCCAAAAAAACAACTCATCTCAATTTGTGTTAGCTTATCAAACTCGCAACTTGGATCAAAAGATCAAAATATCCTCATAAAAAAATTAAAATAAATTATAAATTCTAATTCTCAATTAACCTAATATTAAAAGATAAAATTGAAAAAAATTCAATTAAAAAAAGACAAAAAAAACAGAGTCAAGTACCAGTTAAATCATGATCCAAGTCATAAAACCGGGGTAATTTTCTAAATATTAAAATAAATTATAAAACTCAACTTTTAATTAATTTTAAATAAAAAAATAAAAAAAATTAACTCAATAATAATAGCTTAAATCTTAAATTGGTTCTATTCGTCCCGAGGAGAACATTGAATTCACAACCACTTTTACTGTAATCCTATACATGGCTTTTGGCTTTTTACAATGGACAAGCCGATGACTAAACAAATACAAATTAGACTTCAACCAAAAAATAAATAAATAGAATAAGTAATGATGTGGTAGTTGTGTGCGGGCCAAGCTTGACTTGATCAAATTAAGATTCCATTAAAAAATATATATATATATTGTTACTGCTTTTTTGAAGAAAAGGTAAGAAAAATCAAAAATAAAAGACTTATGTTTTTTAATTACTTCTATAGAGATAGTTTAGTAACGTGGATCCATGTTTTTAAAAAATTTAAATTTTTTAAAAAATATTATTATTTTTTATGTTTTGATGCGCTGATCTTAAAAATAATTTTTTTTAAAAAAAATCATTTTGATACATTTCAGAATGAAAAACACTTTAAAAAACAATCATAATCACAATCACACTCCCAAATAGCTCATGGAAAACTTTTGTTGATTTAATCTGCTTCTAAACATCCATGTACTAATAAAACTATAATTTTGAAACCCGGCCTGGCCCGGCTGGTTGACCCGGGACCCGGCTGACCCGGGGTTGGAACTGGACTGAGTTGATGAAAAAATAGAAAAATTCATGATTCAGTGTGACCTGGCCGACCCAGCGGGTTGACCGGGCAAAATCTGGTCAAAAATCCGGTTGCAACCCGTTGACTTTTGTTTTTTATTTTTTACTAAAACAACGTCGTTTTGAATTTTTTTAAAAATAGAAATTGACCCGGCCTACCCAGTGACCCGATCAAAACCCCAAACTTGGGCTTTGGACCGGGCCGGCCACCAGGCCAGGTTTAAAAACTATGAATAAAATAGATGGGTAAACCGTCCTCTCTTGTTATTTTACACCAAGTGTATGATTTTAGTATATGTTAAATATGATAGTAACTTTACGGTTCATTTAATTTTCTTCTCTTTTAATTCAGATTATGAAAGTTGATCATACATATTCATGGCAAGGTTCAGAAACATATTTCCTTCGAAACGTGCATGAGAAGATTATGCTTCTAACAGGGTTATATTGATTGGCTTTAAATATTTCTTTACAAGAAGACTATATACATTATATATATATAGGAGGGGAGCATAAAAGAAAGCGGGACAGCAAATTAATTAATAATCTAGCCATAATATGTATTTCATGAGAGATTAATTAATAATTAAGAAACTTACTTGTCAACTCTTTGTCTGAGTTTTTTCAAGAATTTTTCATTATCTTCCTCTGCAACCTTAAAAAGATTGTCGATGAAAGTTTTCCTGTCATTCATGTCAAGCTTTCTCACATCAACTTCTCTATGCAGCAGAAGCTTGTTGCCTTGGACCTCGGACTCCACAAAAGACTTGATGATACTTGTTCTTAATCTATTGTATGTTGGTAACTTCTCTATGGCAGCCCATTTTAGAGCCTCTTCATCTCCATCGACAAGGCTGGTTCTCCTAGAATCCCTGCCAACAGAAAACACGTCTTCCATGTTCCAACCAGCCCTGATCAAGCTCCTGCTTATGCTTCTGCTCAAGCTGCTGTGACTTGATCGTCTGCCAGAAGCTCGCGCTTTCTCCTCACCATCCATCTTTCTCTTATTCTGAATTGAATTTAGAAGAAAATGGAATCAATCTCACATCATGAAATGGACAACGCAACAGAAAGGAAATAATTTATGTGTTCCAAACAACAACAACAACAACAATATTGATAAAAAAAAAAAAAAAAAACAAAACAAAACAAAACAGAGAGAAGACCTTTTGTTTGGTTGCTGAGAGAGAGTAGTAAACTAAGCCCAATGTCAAACAAACGTTAAGGTGAGCCTTTTACTCCCGCGGGGACAATAAAAGAGCATCAAAGCCTGAGCCTAGAGAACTTACTAGCTCTCGGTGGTTTCTTGATATTGTTACAATTAAAATGGAAATGATGTTGAATTCTCTTATTAATTCTTTGGAGGATGGAATGAGAGAGGGGGATGATCAGGACGTTGAAGGAGGATTGGATGAGTTTTGACTTTTGAAAGCTCACTACTTAGCCTTTCACTTTCTCACCAATAAAATCTTGAAAAGTCCTCAGTACTCTCTCCCTTTCCTTGTACGTACGTAGAGAGAGGAGAGGGGTGGGTTTAATTAAGTTCCTTTGCTCTAGAAAGTTAACCTGAGGGTATGTATTGTATAGTAGCAGGTGAGAAAGAGGTGGGTGAGGGAGGGAGCAATTTGCCAAGGGAGAACTTTTCAATGTTCAAATGAAATTAAAATAGAGTAGATGGCAAGTCTTGGATGCATGTGTGTATTCCGTCGACGTGATTGGCCATTGTCCGTTTCTCCATGCAATGTCCATTGGAAATTAATTTACTACTACTCTCTCGAGGATACCCTGATATATATATATATATATAAAACTTAAAAGCGCCTTAATATTAGTGGCAATCGTGTTGATTATTTTTCCATGTCAAGATTCCCGAGTGTAGGTAAAAAGAATAATAAATTCTTTATTTTTTATTAGGTAATTTTTTTTCTTGAAATTATTATTTATTATTTTAATTATTAAAAATCCTAACTAATCTTTAAAATTTGAATAAAAGGATTGAATTATGTATACAGAGAGCATATCATTACTCCTAGTACACTACATCTAAGATAAGTTATTTTATTTATTTATTTGATTACTAAGACACTATTGTGTTTCTTCTAACTGTTGGTTTGTCAAATTGTAAAAATTGGTCCACCTTAATAGAGTAAACCATGACTTTATGGGTCAAACCTAGTCATTCTAGAATCCAAACATATTTTTGTATTTTTTTTTAATATCGAGAATATGTTTTAAATATAAGTTTGTAATCTTTGATATTAAAATAAATACATTGATTTTTTGGTGTTTTTGAAATATAGATCAAATTCTTATAGATTTAATAAACTTGTTATTAATTAAAAAAATGCAAAAACATGTATTTTATATATTTTTATGCAAATATGATTTTTATTTTAGAGACTTGGACATAAGTAATTAAAAAGAAATATTTAAATGTATTTTTAAAAGAAAGATTTTTATTGTTTTTTTGTATTTTTTATAATTGTATTTTTTATAAAGAAAACATGTTTATTTAATACTGGAAAAATATTTTATGTGTAGATCACTCACAAATATCAAATAATAAGGGACAAAATATGAGAAATAAAATTTGCAAATAGATCCATTGAAGGTATAAAATTGAATTAATTTAAAAGAAAGTTTGTGTTTGACAAATGCTAAAAAAAAAGAAAATCAACATTACTGGAAAAAATGAATAAAATGTGTTTACTAAACATATCCTTAGCTAAAAATTAGAGACTTAAAAATTGTTTAAAGACCACATTTGGCAAACATGCCTGAAAATATAAAAATGCATTTTTTTCATTTAAAAAATTATAACCAACCAAACACGCAGTTAAGCCTGATGGACTCAGCCCAACCACATGAGTTGGGCCTCCTAGTCTAAGCCCAAAAAAACCCATATATAGAAAAGAAAAAAATAATATCAAAAGAGATTTTCATTTGAAAATTCACCAAAGAATATGAAGAATAAGCCAGAAAACTAAAAAAACCATGTTGGTTTTGACCAAATTATGTCAAATAAAAGGCGCAAAAACATCGAGTATGGAATATTGAAGCATAATTATGCATCAAATGAGAACAAACAAACCATAAATTACATAAGTCAAACACAACAACATTTAACCATAACATAGACATTTAAAGGTGCTATGAATTGATTGATTGATCCAAAGCAAGCTCTAAATGGAAAAAAATAAAGGCATAGAACGATATTGTATGAGCTATAGCTTCAAATGAAGCTCAACATAGAAGCTAAAATTCCAAGAAACAATAAAACATAAATCTGGGTTCAAGAACACCAGGAACATGAATAAAAAAAATCAAAGACAACCTAAAATTAGACAATAACAAACAAAAGCCTAGATAGACATATAAAAAACCAGAAATAAGGCTTAAACATGGTATATTTAGCTTCAACATACTTTTGAAAACCTTCAAAAACAACTAAAATTCTAAAAAAAAAAACACATGAAAGAATGCAACAATACCTGTTTAAAAAATTCAGAAACATCCTTCTTTTTGTTTTTCTTAAACACTGTTATATTGATCTAACAAACATTCCTAACCAAAACTTGGCATGAACTTAGCCTTTTTTACACTCAATAACACACTAGAAACAACTTGTAATCATAATCTTGATTAATCAAAGGTCTTAACATATATATGAGAAAGGAATTCAAACAAATAAACTTAAATTCAAGACATCAAAAATAGATAGCCATATCCCTAGCATTTTTACAAGATATTCTATTAAACTCACTTCTACTCAAGGCACAATACAAAGTGTTCATAATTTTGGCATCCATAGAAAACAATTTCTTATCATCGTCGGTATACTCACTTCTAGGTTTAGAAATCATTATATCATTTTTCATCTTAGTAGGCTTATGAGGTCTATTTTTAATAAATAATCATAAATCATAATCAATATATTGAAGATATATAATCATCCTAGCTTCCGATAGGTATAATCATTACCTTCAATGAAAGGTAGCCTAGAGGTTGATAATCCTTCATTTTAAACATTAAAACTAGTAGTTGTCATTCTCTTCAAAGTCCAATCAAACTTATATAAATGAGAACTAGGTTCTGATATCAATTGTTGTTCTAGGATTAAAGCAACACAAACACCTAAAAATTAGGTATGTAAGGTAAAACTATAAATTAAAATCGTTTTACCTAATAACATGCAATTCTAAACACTCAACCAAATACAGAAGCAATAATCATTAAAAATATGATAATTAAGGATTGAGAGTTTAGAGAGATTGCATCAAGATTTATAGAGGTTCCGCAAATCGCCTACTTCTCTCCTTGAACTTTCATTCAAAAGTTTCACTATCACATATCGATCTTAGCGGGTGAGACCGAACCAACACAATAGTTTTATAGGTGCAAGATCAAACCTAATCCTTTTGTGAGCTTAGGATCAAACCACTATCCCTAATCTTTTTATAGGTTAAAAACTAGAAAACCTTTCACCAATACTTGTAGAAGGATAAGTATTAAATCACTCATAATTTTGTCTCTATGAGACTTTCCCAAGTGTTTAGAGTGTTACTTACACTTTCCACAATATACTCTCTTAGTAGAGTTGATTGAAATAATAATTAAGTTTTTTAGGAGGATTTTACCAATTCACACCTAACCTTGATTTTTAATGATTACAAATGAAACAATGATGTTATATGTTATTGTTTTTTTTATAGGGAGTATGCTTAGATTTTTACCTTAGAAGTTCCACCCTTGATTTGAGAAAGTAAAAGGCTATGTATAGCCTTAAAAAAAAAAACTAGCCGTTAGACATAGTTTTTTTCCCATTGACAGCATTGGTTAAACCGTTTTATAATCGGTCAAACAGTTTTTTGAAGAACTCCAAGAGTTTCTAGAAATATTCTAGAAACAAACTAGCTATTTTGAGAAATGGTCTGGCCATTTTTCAAAACAGTTGGACCGTTTTGGCTGCTATTTTGCCATTTTCAAAACGATGAGATCGTTTTGGGTACGGTTCAGATTTTATCCTATTTGTGTGTTTTGGTCTTTTCTTGGGTTTTTTTTTTTTTTTGTTCTTTTAGGTTTGTTTAGGTTGTGTATGCATTATAAGGTGTTCTAAATAATTCTAGTGCTATTTGGAAAAATATTATTACAAATTCTTGATCAGCAAAATCAATATCGTTATTTCAACAAGTTTTTCGTTCTTGACCATCGCAAATCATTTCCTTACTTGTTTGATGATTTCTTAAATGTTGTAAACCTGTATATATATCATTACAAGGACATGTGCAATGTATATATATATATATATATAGAGAGAGAGAGAGAGGGATATTAACATATCGTTATTTATAATATTAATGTTTATCAAAATTATGTCAAACCAATATTTTTAGCCTAAAATGCTTGGTCTCTCATTGCGTGTCATTATGTTTCAATTGGTCTCTCGGTGTGTCATTATGTTCAATTTTTCCCTTAAGTCTTCACTCACTATCAGGTGGTGGGTAGGGCATTTATACACCTTATTATAAAGCATGTCTTGGGTTTTTGAACCATCCATTTTTCTTTCCCGTGGTTTATATATCATTTCCCAATACAAGTATCCACTACCAGCTTCAGTCTTCGCTGTGGTCAATCCTCTCTTTTTTTGCAACTCTCCCTTTCCAATGAGCTCATCAAGCTTTGGGAGTAGTTACTTTTGTAGTGACTTGAAGAATATATCATTGTCCACTTTCATTTTTTTTTTTTTTAATCTAGGGTATTTGATCAATGAGAATGAGAGAGGAGAGAGAGAAAAAAAGATGCTGATAATCCAACCTCCTCTCACTTGGACCATCTTTGAGTCTGACACCATATTATTAATGTTGTCCAAGGCACCTTGCGATGAACCCTGTAATTGTACAGGATGCGCATCTAATGCATTGATTAATGATGGGTTGAGAAAAAAACCCATTGACATACCTCCGAGCTAGAAACATAACTTCTACATATTTATTCCCTATTATTAAAAAACTGTACAAAGTAAATTGAGGCCCCGCCATACCTCCGAGCTTCGCTCGATTGCAGACATCAGAAATGGAGAACGCCCACCTGGTTTAGCGGGTTGAAAGACTTAAGGTCGAACTATGGCTTCTATACTTTTGATTAGAACTGACTACCTATATATTTACTAATCAAAATTTCCTTAATTCTAAATGAATGCCACTTGACAAAAGCACCATAGCTTAAGTGAATGGTGCCACGAGAGGAGGCATGCAGGACGCAGCTCACGATGTCGTTCGTCCGTAACATATGGATGCAACATATAGATTTTTTGCCCATTTCTCCTGCAAGGCCCAACTCAAATTTTAGATCCTCAAACATGAATCAGTATGGAAGAAAAACTTGATGCTATGTCAAAAGATAGACAGCAACCTTAACATGCGTGCTAGGAAAAGCAGAGGTTCGAAGGGTCTCCTGTGTTTCATCTGTATGTTTCCTTTTTGGCAAACTCAGAACGAAAGCCGCCTGGTCCCAAGTTGCTGCAGTTGCTGTGATACGATATCCAGAATCCCAACGTAGATGTATTCCTTCACTAGGATACAGGAAATCAAGTTCAACCACCTGAAATTTAATACAAAATTTAGTTCACTATCCAGGCCTGCAGTTTATTAGGATACAATATCTGTAGATCAAAGATGACCTGCTTTGCAAATCCTGCACCACGGGACATGACAACTCCCCATCTACTCCCCGAGGTGGCCATTGCAGTGACATAAAAGCCCTCCTTCCATTTTTTATTAATCCATTTAAAAGGAAATGAATCGCTAATTTTATAAGACTGTTGCATATAACTGGTACCTGAACTCCAAAGGAATACAAGTCAGACAAAATTAAAGTGAAGACATAAAAAACTAATCATTCAAACAGTTTAGACTGACCCTTAGACATTACGATTAATGAGCTTCCATTGTTCGCTCCAGCAATTGCACTGATATAATAATTCTTTTCCCAGTGTTCCATTATCCATTCCTTCACACAATCAAACATAATAATTCAATAGTTACTTTATTTGTTTAGAAGTTATGTCAAAGAGCAACTTATCTCCAAAGACCAACAACAAATTCAGAATATCAGCTGTGGAAAACAGCTTCAGGTAGGTAAAAGGTATAAGCATGCACCTTGCGTAGAAAATATGGTGAGAGCTCATAGACTTGTGCAGAATAATTTGCACCAGCATCCATAATAATGGCCCATTGATTTTGACATGAAGCTACACTGCTAATAAATAAGCCATCCTCGTTTCCTTTTTCGATGTGCTGGCCAAGCCTTGCAGCAGCCACATTATAGTGATACCTACAGAAGCAGGTTAAAATTCTCAAACTGATCTAATTTGAGTTAATCTGATCACTCCATCCTAACAACATGAAATTGAGATCATATTGAATAAGCAGGAGAGCTTTAAACTTTAAAATATTTGGAATCAACAAAAGACCAACAGTGCATATCAGACTAAAAAAAGTGACCAATCTAATCAACAAAAAAGTGCTGAGTAATGGCTAATGACTTCAGGCATAGTTTATACCTTTGTTTCATTGATCTATGTGCATTGTACACACTAATCCATTGTGTTGCCGGCATGCCCATACGAACCTTCTTCTTCAGTTGTTCGTCTTCCTCATCCATAGTCAACCCTCCTCTCTTGTGACCAACCTGATAAATAAGCTTCACAAGATCAAGAGTACAAATTAAACACATGAATTCAAAACTTGAAGTGTCAGTTCATTAAAAATAAAGTTCATAAATAAATATATCCAACTTAAGAGAAAACAAGTAATAGCAAAAACACAGTGTAAACATCCCATGCACCTTCTGAGCACCTTCTGTGTTAAGAGGTCTAAAATCTGGATTTGTGCCAACAATTCCATCAAAGAGGGAAATGCATTTTGCATAATCAGGTTCTTCATCAAACTTTAAGTTCACTACATATTCAATGAGCTGTTTGAAAGGCTGTGGACAGAAGCAACAAAGCGCCTCTGATGTTGTTGCCATCTTCTTCTTGCAAACGACAAACCCCTTGTTTTCTCCCTAAGAACACCATAATGTTATAAAAAGAAAAGAAAGCGAATAACATATGCAAAATAAGTGAAGTTTCAGTTAATTGTTTTTGCACATGTGAACCAGAAGGGACAAACATTTTACCCAGCTAAGAAAAAGGACCTACCTGGTACCCTTGCCAAGGTAAGCGACCACGGAGAAGAAAAATAAGTGTGTAAGCAAGTGATTCCAAATCATCCCTCCTGCTACCAGTTCTCCCTAAATGGCCATGCACACTAGCATATCGCACTGTTCCCCTGCCCAAACAAGTAATGACAAAGCCAGCAATCAAGAAAAATTAAATAAAGGAAATGTAAAGAAACAGTAAAATAATGCAAGCTTAAAACCAACAATGATGCAAGAGTCGAACCTGAAAACATCTGGCTTTTGGTCATACTCAACATGCAAACCAGTTGAACTATCCCGCCATCTAGTAGCTGAATGTCCAGAACAATTCAGAAAATTGCAGTTCAACGAAGACAGTTGTTTCAGAATCCCCAAAAATCAACAGTTTAAAGTAAAAAGATGAACATGGAGTTTCTCCAATTACCCAATCCAAGATCAACTAGAAATAATTTTTTCTCCTTGGGAGTTCCCAGAGGACCAAGCAGAAAATTCTCAGGCTTTACATCTCCATGGACATAACTGCAGAAATATTTTGTAATCTAGTCAGAGAATCACAAATTTTTAATTTGAGAATATAAAAGTAAAAAAATAGAGAGATTAGTCACTCATAACATAGTTAGCCAACTAACAGTTCCACAATTAAAAGTGCTTATTTTCCAGTACACAAACCAGACCAAACCCATTCAATTCATCTTATCAAAACTAAAAAAGAGAGATTAATGACGTGCAACAAAAAGCTTTTACCCTCTGGAGTGCATCTTTTCCAGTATGGATATGGCTTCAATGGCAATACATGCAACCATTTCAGTGGACATTCTGCAAATAAGAACAGGCCTTCATTTAGCACGGATCTGGACAAAAGATAAAATAATAGACAACAGAAAAGATAGAACAATTGAACTCACAAGTTCGAGTTAAAGTTATTGTTCCAAACATCCCACAGGCTTGGACCCAACATATCCATAACCTCCATGGCATCAGAGTTTTCTGTTAGAAACAATTCTAAAACCAGGCGAAAATAAGCTATAGAGACCCAACAGTCTAGAACCAGCAACAAAAGCCAACAATAGCATACCATGACATTATAGTCACCTTGCCGACCCTTATAGTGTACTAGTGGTACACCATGACTGCCACCAAGAGTACTGTGCAAGGGACAAAAAGCAATGGATTCATATTATTCTGCTGAAAAAAAGAAGAAGAGGAATATGCAAGTCAAAAGAAAGCATGAAAGATATAATCAAATACTCACTCATAAACTTGCCACTCGTTAGGTGGTCTATAATTACATCCTTTACTACTCTTATGCTCGAATTTTAGTGCCACCTAAAATCCAAAGTTCAAAGGTGATGGTATAAAAGAGTGAGATGAATTATCAGATCACACTCAAATCATTCAGACATATATGTATTAAGAAAAAACCCAGGTATACCTCTACAGCTCCTGCACCAGCTTTCTCATTTTTATTTACAGCAGAAACACGTCGACCAACATACACTTGACCAAAGCCACCCTTTCCCAACTTTGTTTCTACTCTGTACACTGGGGAATCCTCAACCTGAACCTGCAGCACCATCACCAAGAAATTAATTTCATCCACAAGAGATTTAGGGAAAAAGGCAAAGGGGGAGCAGGTAAAATGCTGCCATAATTCAGCAGTCTGCAGAATGAGAAAATGGTCATCATTTCTTTCTCTACATGTCTAATCACATTACATTTTTTATCCCTGAATAAGTGAAATATTGGAGGAAGACTATCCCAATATAGGTGATTGATCAATAACATCATGAACAGAAAACACTGCAAATTTTTTCATGTTGTCTCCTAAATTACTAGTTACTTTTAGTAACCAGGTCATTACCATATAATGCATGCTTATTCCAGCAGATCCAATTTTTTTTTTTTAAATAACAATAGTAAGACAAAACAAACAAACAAGAAAAGGAGAAGGAGACAGCAAATGAGGTAGACATAGTTGCGATGAAGTGCTTCCAAGCAAACCAAAAAACTTCCAACTTTTACTGAAAAACCAAGGAGAAAAATATTGAGGTCATTTAAAACAAGACTTGCATTTTCTATGAAAAAAATGGCACAATATAATGGCAATGAGTAAAAGAGAAATAAAATTTCATGATTTTTAATGATAATCAAGTTGAGTGCATTATTGGGAGTGACAAAAGAGACAAGGAGGAAGGTAAAGAGTGTGTGCCACAGGAAAAAAAACACACTAGAAATGTATTTGAAAAATGCAGACAATACTCTGTCTACAAGAACAGCTAAGAATTATGCTTTCCATCAATGGTAGAAAAAAGACAGCATTGTAGCTATTCTAAATCCTAGAAATAGTGAAATGAACTATCAAAAGAAAATCGATACTGCAAATGGAAAAAAAAAAAAGAACATTCACAATGAATTGTGTTCACCAAAGACAGATGATTTAAAAAAAAAAAAATCTCACAAAAATAGGGTCTTTAATCCTTGCTGACAGATGAGAAATACAAGAAGTTTCATTATCTGAAAAAATGATAACTTGCTGCGGAGTAATGCACCAAAGTGATGTTAGGACTTTCTTGATACTAGAAAAACAATTTTGACTACATAATAACAGTAAATTAGTCATAGAAAAAACAAGCCAGAAAGGGGCTTGGACTGAGTGGACTTCCTGCTCACATTCACACACGCAAAGGCACTAATTTGAATGGATAGACTGCCTAGACTTTCTAAAAAGCATTGGCTTGCAACTGTTGACCGGCTGGGGACTGTATGAGGGTGTCTATTAATAGTGAATGAAGAGTCTATTTGGCATTATGGTAATGGTTGGTTTTTAAAATGCTATTGGCTTGGAAATGTATAGAAATAATTTTTTTTAAAAAAAAAATTGTTTTTGACATCAACATATTCAAACAATATAAAAACATTAAAAAATTAATTTAAAAAAAAATTCAATTTTTTACAAAAACACTTTGCAACCACAAAAACAATGGAGCCACAGTAGAACCAAAATGAAGTGGCGATGAACTGTTTCTTGAACCCCGTGAAGTCGCCGCCGCCGCCAACAACAACAATGTCCTTAATTCTCTCCTTGTTTCCCACTAATACTTGATTTCTTTTAATAGTTGATGGGTAGATTTTCTTGACTTTATTGGTATTTCACTTTTTAATTCCATCATGTCAAGAGGTGCTCACTCGCCTAGGCGCTCCAGGCGAGAAAAGGGGAGACCTAGCGCCTTTTATTTTTTTCAGATGAGGCATTTTATCTAGGTGTTGCATAGGCACTCACTTGGAATGCAAGCACTAGGTGCTTGTTTCAGCACCTGGTCAAAATTGATATGTGTTTTAACCTATTTGTCCATATTCTTTTTATAAACCACCAAAAATAATTAAAGGGTATAATTGTAAAAGTAAAGGGTAGGGTTAAAAAAGAAACAATATCATCAAAATGGACGAATTCGTGTTTGATGATGACACTTTAGCCTTTAGTGACGTGGCAAGGGCAACTAGAGCTGAAGAACCTAGAAAAAACATTAGGCAGGAAACAAAGTTGAGAAGCGTAGGAGGACCATCAAGTTCAAAATCTAGACATGAAGTGGGATCAAGTTATAATTCTAAAGAAGTGCATTATAGTTTAAGAGAAAATGATTCAAATGATAATTTTGAAATGGGGCATATAGGCAACTCAAGTGAAGGAGATGAAAGGATAGATGATGATGTGTTGAAAGATTAATAATGATAATATGTAAGTTTAACTATTTTAATCTACTTACTCTTTTAAATTGTCTTATTTTGTTTTTAAGGGTGAATAGTAGTACTTTTTATTACTATGTTAAAATATTTCAAGTTTCACTTTGATTTTCTAATCTTATTTTATAACATATATATTTGTGAATTTATAGCATAGCACCTTGTTTTATTCAGGCGCAGTGCTTTGGACATTTGACAGGTTGTCAAGAGGGGCTAAAGCACTTGCTTATGCACTCCAGGCAAGGCGAGGAGAAACCATCGCCTTTTAATTTTCAAGGTGACACTCACCAGGAGTGCAAGCACCAAGTGACTAGTCAAAATATATGTTCTCTTTATATATCCATCTGTTATGCTGCCGAAAATTGTAGTTTTTTTTTTTTTTTTAATAAAAGAACATTTTTTTAAAATCTCAAATTCATCACTTATCAAACTTCACAATTGATTTTGTTTTCTTGCCGTGTTTATTGTTTCTGAAACTTTGGTGTATTCTTCTTCTTCTTTTTTATAATCAACTTAGTTTATTCCAAAGTTTAGCATTTTATGTTTAACTAGTTTAATTTACTTGCTCTTTTAAATTGTCTTACTTTGTTTTTAAGAGTGAATAATATAACCTTTTATGACTATGTTAAAATATTTTGAGTTTCACGATTTTCCAATCTTAATTTTTAACATGTATATTTGTGATTTATATATTATAATATTATACATATATTTTATTTGGATTTATAGCATAACACCTTGTTTGATTCAAGTGAGTGCTTAGGCATGCAGGTGGTGCTTCAGCATGTTTTCCTTTGACAACACTGGCTAGAGGCACATTTGGCAGCCCCATTTTTCCAAAGAATGAGTTACATCTTTTAGTTTGTTTGTTTCTTCTTCATTTATTTTTTTTTTTTTCTTCATCACTTATGTGGTCTCTTTCAAGAGCACTTTAGTAATTACACTGTGCTTTTGAAATGGAAAAACTTAAAATACACTGACCAAAAGTTACAAAAATTTATCTTTTAAGGGTATTTTAGACATTATATTATGCAAATAAAAAGTAAAAAGACTATTCCACCCCCATCCAAGCTTGGGATGACAAATTGATCTTGTTGAAAAGAGGATTTTTCCTTTGAAAGCAAGTTATATGTTTCACTATGAAGGGTAAAATGGTCATTTCACTGTGCAAATCCCACAGTGAAATGTGAGGCCCTTCACAATGGAACACTGAGCTCTTTTTGTTTTTTTAATGTGTAATAATTTGATATAATAATAATAATAATAAAAGAAACAAATCAAGTAATTGAGTACTAACTTTAATACAAATAAGATAACGATATCAATAAATATTACCATTGAATAAAAGTAAAAGAAAAAAGGAAATTGATATGGCATATCTTATTTCTTCTGTACCTATTGTCTTCTCTCTTTAACTATCCATGTGTTATGTTATAAAAAATTTACTCTTTTTTTTTATAAAAGAACATTTTCTCAAATCTCAAGTTCATCATTTATCAAACTTCACAGTTGATTTTTTTTCTTGTTTATTGTTTTTGAAACTTCAATTTCAAACTTCACACTTAATTATTTTTTTCTTGTCGTGTTTACTATTTTTGAAACTTTCAGTTTATTCCTTTTTTTTAATCAACTTAGTTTATTCCAAACTTTAGCATTTTAAATTTAACTATTTTGATCTACTTGCTTTTTTAAATTGTCTTATTTTATTTTTAAAGATGAATAAAATAACTTTTTATAACTATGTTAAAATATTTTGAGTTTCACTTTGATTTTCCGATCTTAATTTTTAACATATATATTTATGATTTATATATTATAATATTATACATATACATATATTTTGCCTTGTTTTATTCAGGCGCGCGTCTGGCGCTTGCATTTGACAACCTTGACACCTTAGGGTGCCTGGCGCTTTGGCAACATTGTTTAATCCTAGTTCTATTCTTGTCTTTCTGTTGGCAACCATAACTTTTTATGAATTATAGATTAGACAGAATTATCTGGAAAACATAACTTTTATGTGTGGGTAGGATCTAGTGGAGAAATCTAGAAACATTTGGGATATCTAATTAAACAAGCTAGTCAATACAACAAGGGTGCATTCAACTGTTGCTTTCTACTACACAA
>Ga0325400_1001019_pt1 | contig 22477 bp, 21 predicted proteins | sample PopdelMetagenome_2_FD_205662 | JGI IMG/M metagenome (GOLD analysis project Ga0325400, IMG submission 205662) | Populus deltoides microbial communities from Bellville, Georgia, United States - Xylem-PdKOR-R1 | ecosystem: Host-associated > Plants > Phyllosphere > Stem > Wood/Secondary xylem...
CGGGAAATCGTAAAGTCCTTGATGCGGAGCTTATGAATCGTCTGGTACATCTTATTGACTTCCCGGTAGACCAGGTACTCAATAGCGTACAGAATAAGAAAAAACGAAACGGTCAGGGAAGAGGCCGTCACCACGAATAACATGCTGGTGGTTACGCCTTCCACAAACGTCAGAAATACGACCGTGATGGCCGTAATGAGGCAGGCCAGGAGTAAGGCAATAACGCGGGGGCTGAGGGACATACTGCAAACGTAACGATAGAGAGGCCCAATTGATTCCGGTTAACCCGTTCAGCAAGAGGGCCTGTCTGTCTTATTCCGGCTGGTCCGTGAACATGTAACCGACGCCCTTAAGGGTTTTAATGTACGTCTCACCGATCTTCTCACGCAGTTTACGAATGTGAACGTCTACCGTGCGCTCGAGTACATAAATGTCGGCGCCCCAGATCTTCTGCAACAGTTCCTCCCGGTTGAACACCTTATTGGGATACTGCGCCAGAAAGAACAGCAATTCGAATTCTTTTTTCGGTAGAACCACCGACTTGTTATCGTCCTGGCTAACGGTGTAGTTGGTCCGGTTGATGGTCAGTCCGCCAATCTCAATCTTTTCGCCCGGATCCGCCTTCTGCGCTTCGCGCCGGAACAGGGCGTTGATGCGGCTCATGAGGGCGCGGGGTTTAATGGGTTTGTTGATGTAATCGTCGGCCCCGATCTCAAAAGCGGCCACTTCCGAATATTCCTCGGAACGGGCTGTCAGGTAGATAATATACGTCTGACGGAGTTCGGGCAGGTCGCGCAACTGGCGGCCCGTCTCGATGCCGTCCATCTGGGGCATCATAATATCCAGAAGCACCAACTCGGGTACAAACGTCCGGGCCGTATCAATGGCCTTGCGGCCATCGGGAGCGGTGCGGACACTGTAGCCTTCTTTTTCCAGGTTATATTGCAGCAATTCGACAATATCCGGATCATCATCGACAACCAGTATACGGTGGGGTTGCTGGGTCGCTTTGGCTGCACTCATTCGAATAATAGTGAATTAATTTAGTCCCGAAGTTACGGGCTGTGTCAGCTATTTTACGAAGATAACTCTATTGTTAACAAAAACTTAACATCATTTTCGGCGAACCAGATAGACCCGGCCCCGTTCGTTGGTCAGCACAAAATCCGTGTTGTTGACAAAGCTGATTCCCTCGGTTTGTCCCCGCGGAATGCGCAGGCATTGCTGCGGGTAACGGAGGGCGGACTGCCCCACCACGACCTTAAACAGCAGAACCTTACCGTAAGTCAGCACCGCCAGCGTTTGCCCGTCGGGACTCAGGTCAGCGTCGGTCACCATGCTTTTGATGAAAACGCTGTCAGCCGGTACAAGGGCATACTGACCGGCCCGGGCGGGCATCCCGTACAGATTCACCCGGCGTCTGGGCCAGGATCGGTTCTTGCTCAGTAAAAATAAGCTATCGTGTCTGAAAAACAGCGCTTCACTGTCGAAATTCAGGTCTTTTATCGGGGGCGGAAAAGCCGACTGACCAGCGTAATGAAACCGGATGGTTTCCGACCGGGCGGGACTGGCAAGGGACAGCCGGTGAATAGCCAGGTCGCGCCGGGTGTTACTATTATTGCCAATGTCGCCGATGAACAGCGTCGTCGAGTCCTGATGGGCCAGAGCCTCCCAATCCACGTTGGTGAGTCCCGCTAAGGGGAGCGAGTCGACCAGAGCGCCTTCCGGGGTGACCTCATAAAGGACGGGGCGGCCCCCGCTGTCGTTATGCGTCCAGAACGTGTTTCGGGCGGGGCGATGAACCAGGCCCGAACTCTCATTCACCGCGCTGGCCAAGCGCCCAACCCGCCGAACGGCATACTGCTGCCGGCCACTGCGAAAGCCGCTGCGCTTGTTTTCGGCATGGCAGGTGCAGAAAGCGACCTTAATGGAAAAAAGAAAGAGCAGCAGATCGTTCACGGGCTGGCAGAAACCGTTCCGGGTTAAAGAAGTTCGCCGTTAAGTTAGAAGTTTAGCGGATCAAGGTTCTTGAAGTGACCATTTAATTTAATCCGCTCCTTGGTGCGCTCCATTTCAGAAATAACCGGTAACACATGGTTGAGGTGGTCAATCAGGTACTGCTGACGGGCCGATTCGGCAGGAATCGTCATTAATTCGTATTCCTGCTCAATGGATAAGCCAATCTTGTGGGCCACCCGGAACGAAAACAAGGGTTTGTCGCTGGCGACTTCAGGTTTGATCTGAAGCAGGTCATACAACCGGTCAAGCTTAAGCGTGAGTTCGGGCAGGTGGTCGCCTAGTTCAGTGGTCGTGTCCCGGGGTTCGACGTTACCGCCGGCGTAGAGTTTACCCGGTGCCGGATTTTCAAAATCCAGTAGCTTGAAAATCCGCAGACCTCTGGTCTTGATATCCATCCGGCCATCCTCATAGCGCTTGTGCAGAACGGTAACACGCATTTCGGTGCCGTAGCCGGGGAGCTTATTGCTGATAAAGGCCGGGATGCCAAACGTCGTTTCCGCTTCCAGACACTCATTGATCAATTGCTGGTACCGGGGCTCGAAAATATGGAGGTTCAGGTCCTCTTCCGGATAGACGACCAAATTAAGCGGAAACTGGGGTAAATACTTTTCCATACGAGGTTCGGCGTTGTCAGCACGGATAAGCCTTGGTAAAAGGCCCGGCCGCGTAACGCCTGTTCATGGCTGTTTGGGTACTTCTTTTTCAACGGTCACGCCAACGCTGTAAATCTCCGGTAGCGGGTTCTGGCGCATATACTGCCGCAACTGAATGGTGTAAGGTCCGGTATGGGGAAAGCTATAATTCCGGCCCATGCCGATCCGGTGGTCGAACAGATCGCCGAGGCCGTCGCCGTAGGGCTTACCGGTTTTGGGGTCCAGCAAAATCATCTGGTCCAGCCGCGATTGCAGCGTGTTGCCCGCCGAATCCAGCAGTACCCGACGGATGTACAGATTATAATACGGATACGATACGCTGTTGCGGATGTTGTAATAGATCGTGTACCGGGCCGATGTGTCGTCAATCGAAAATTTGAATTCCAGCGGCTTGTTGACGTACCACTTCCCATCTTCCAAATCATCCACGCCCTTATAAACGGCGCTCTGATCACACCCGGCCAGCATCATCCATAGCCCGGCCAGTAACCCAAGGACTACTTTTTTCATATGCCAATGTCTAATCACAAAACTACGATAACGCCCCTAAGTTTCAAATGGGCGCTCCGGTCATTGTACTCGATAAAAAACTAGATTGATAGTTTGTAAACTACAAGAATCGTTTTACCTTGTACTCCGTTGCGTTCTATAACGAACCGGTACCTAATTTTATCCGTAAGAAGCGCATTTAATGATCAGCACAATGGAAAAGCTAACCGCCAAAGAAGAAGAAGTAATGCAGGTGCTCTGGAAACTGGAGCAAACCTTCATCAAAGATATGCTGCCGTATTTTACGGACCCACCGCTACACTACAACACCGTTTCGACCATTGTCCGGAATCTCGAGGAGAAAGGGTACGTCGGCCACCGGGCCTACGGTAACACGCACGAATATTACTCGATCATCAGCAAGGAAGACTACCAGAACCGGTTCGTGCTAAAGAAAGTCGTGTCGGATTATTTCGATAATTCGTACAAAAATCTGGTCAGTTACTTTGCGAAGGAGGACAAAATTTCGGTAGATGAGTTGAAGGAAATCATCAATATGATCGAAAAAGGGCAATAGCCATGAACCTGCTGACTTACCTCCTGCAAGCAGGTCTGCTGCTGACCGTGCTCACCCTGGGTTACCGGCTGGTACTTCGCCGGTCGATGTGGTTTACGTTAAATCGTTACCTGCTTTGGTTGAATGTGGGTCTGGCAACGCTGCTGCCGCTAATCGAACTGCCCGATTTCCGGCCCGAGCCGGTGCGCCGGTTTGTGCAGCAGACGTTGTCGGGGTGGTCAGCCGAAAAACCTTTGAAGCTACGGGGGTCGGCGTCTCCGTCCTTCCAACCGGAAGAAAGCGGCCCCGTGACGCCCGTCACCCGGCGCGCTCCGATTGGCTGGACAACCGCGGCCGTCTGGCTGTATGGGCTGGGCGTCTGTGTACTGGTTGGGCAGTTTCTGGTGCAGCTCACTTCACTCGCTCGATTGATTGGCCGATCAGAGCGCTCGTGGGAGGGCGACATCTGGCTTGTAAACAGTGCGGAGGTTAGCTCGCCGTTTTCCTTTTTTCACTGGGTGGTTTTGAATCCTGCTCTCTACGATTCAGACGAAACCGACCATATCCTGCTGCACGAGCGGATTCACTGTCAGCAGCGGCACAGCCTGGATATGCTGCTGGCCGAGGCCGTACGTATCCTGTTCTGGTTCAATCCCGTAGCCTGGTGGTATCAGCGGCTGGTGCAGGAAAATCTGGAGTACCTCGTTGACCGGGAGGTGCTCAGCGAGGGTGTCGATAAAAAAGCCTACCAGTACTATCTGCTGAAAGCCAGCCTGTCCGACGGCAGGCTTATTCGGCCCGTGGCCAATTCATTTAATCAGTCGCAGTTGAAAGAGCGGATTCGGATGATGAATCAGCCGGGTCCGGCGACTACCGGGCGGGCTTACCTGTTTTTCGGACTCGTCGCGCTGGCGTCCTGTCTGGCTTTTACGCCCAAAAAGCTCTTTTCCCGCTACGTAGTCGCCAACAACCACGGCGTTTACGGTCTGATTACCGCCGTAACAACCCCGCAGGATCTGGAGACAATGAAGGCTATTTTTGCCGGTAAAGGGCTGGCACTGGATTATAACGCGGAGGTCAACGCGGCTGGCGGGATTGATTACATTTCTTTGCGGGTGGTCAGAGACAATCAGCTGGTGGCGCGGACGGAGAAAGCAATGCCACCCTTTATTATCACGGCTATTCGCTCCGACGTGAACGCTGACCTCCGGATTCAGACGGGTAGTCAGGCAACGCTGCTGCCCCGTTCGCTTTATGCGATCTGGGAGCGTGAAAAAACCGCCGTTATTTACAACGGTCAGGTGCTGCACCTGAAATATGGGCAGGCCTTCCGCGCCGGCGGACTCGAGGGAGTAAGCGCCGAAATCCTGACGCCGGGGGAGGCCACCAAACGATTTGGCCTGGCGGGCCAGTACGGAGCCATTGTAATAAACGACTAAGCAGCGGACTCTTTTGAACGACTAACAGGTACGCTTAACCGGAATGTATGAAAGCCAGCTTATCCCTGCGGCAACGGCCGGAGCAATTCCGCTTTGTCAATCGCTTTGGGTCTTTACTCCTGAAAGAGCGGATTCAGATGATGAACCGGGCCGTCAGCCACTGGACCGGCCTGGCGGTGGTCTGTTTTCTGCTGCTGGCGGGTGCCGTGGCGGTTTGGCAGAGCGACTGGTTCGATGAACACCACGGCCCTTTCCTGACCATCCGGCGCGGCCAGATCTTCTGGGTGTTGAGTCCGGAGGCAACCGGCGCCGAGATTGAGCAGCTACGGCGGACTTTACAGACTCATGGCATTCGGTTTTATGTTCGCAACGCCCGGTACAGCAAAGACCGGCGTATGCAGCAGGCAACGGTCGTGGTCTGGTCCCAGCAAAAGCATCAGGTTGTTGAGTTTGAAGCCGGAACGCCCTACGGCAGTCAGCCGATTATGCCGATTGGCTTTCGCTACCGCAACGGAACGGGCGAGATTGGTTTGGTGACAAGTCGGTTTCCGCGCCGTCTGCGCGATACCGTCGCGGAGTATGAGCGGGTTTTTGTGGCTAAGAACAATCAGGTCGTTCGGCGGGCCGTCAGCAACGCCAATCTTATCTACGGGCTGTACGAAGTTTATTTTCTGAATGATATTATTGAAACCGATCACCTGGGACTGCACAGCATGATGATTCGACTGTCGCCGGATTATCATCTGGACCTACATCCCGAATACCGGGGCGCCGTGGTGATTGACGACGATCATGAAATTACGGGCGATGACCTGCGCCGGATTCCGGTTTTGGACCTAAAGAAAATTACGGTTTACAAAGGACTGGCGGCTGTTACGCGGCTGGGCGATGAACGGGCCCGGAACGGACTGGTGATTCTGTCGCGCCGGAAAAACAACGCTATCCGGGAAAATTACATTCTCACTCACTTGTACGAACCCCTGCCTCCTGCGCCGTTAAGCGAGTAGGAACGGTAAAGAATAAACTAGACCAAGTACTGGCAACTGGTTCGGACTCAGCCTTTTTACCGGATTATTAAATCAATCGTGAAGAAATGTTAAAAAAGGAGAAAGGCGTAAGTATCCACTGTAACTATTGTATATTTACAAGGTGAGACGCTATTTATTATCCTTTTTACTATTAATGCCATTGTATGGCGTAATGGCACAGGCCGTTCGGAACGGAACCGTGCTGGATCGGATCAATCAGCAACCTATCGGGCGGGCGACGCTCCAGAACAAGCAGTCGGCCCGGGCAACGCTGAGTAATGACGAAGGCCGTTTCCAGATGGCCGTGTCGGCGGGCGATACATTACTGGTTTCGTGCGTCGGTTTCGAAACGCTCCGGTTTGTCGTACCGGCGGAAAGCCCGGAACTGCTGATTCAGTTGTCGCCTAAAGTAACGACGCTGAGCGAAGTCGTGGTAAAAGGCTGGACCGAAGCCCGTTTCAAGGAAGAATTTTTAAAGCTGGCTCCCCCCGAAAAGCAAAAAATTGAAGTTGGCGTACCGGCCGATCTGCAGGGCGTCATGCTGGGTAACGTCGGACGAACGGGTTATGATGCCACGAACCTGGCTCCCAAAGTGACGGTTGGCGGCCCGGCGTCTTTCCTATACGACAAATTTAGCCGCCAGTCCAAACTAAATCAGAAACTGCGGGAAGGCCAGCTGGCCGATAGTCGGCAGAAACAATACAAGGCGCGCATGGACCCCGTCTGGATTGCGCGAATCACCGAGCTGAACGGCGAACGTCTGGATGCTTTCATGAAGTTCTGCCATCCGCCGGAGTCGCTGGTACTGGAAGCCAAGGAGTATGATCTGATTGTTGCTATTCAGGACTGCCTGAAGGAGTTCCTGGCTCAGGAAAAAACCGACAAAGGATAAGCCTCAACCTATTAATATAAACGAAAAACCCGGCCGAAAGCCGGGTTTTTCGTTTATGATTCTTTGCCCTGGTCGGCCTGTCCGTTAGGGGCGGGCGATGAGCCGGAAGATGGTTTTTTCTTCTTCCGTTTCTTCTTTTTATCACCGCGATCGCTGAACTTCTTGTCGAGTTTTTCGAGGTCGCTGTTCAGGGACGCAATGCTCTTATTGGCTTCCCGACGGTCAACGACTGGTTCCAGTACGTCGAAGGATTCGGGTGTAATACCCCGTTTGTTAAGCTCCATGATTTGCAGAACCCGTTCGACCGGCAGCGGATACCAGGTGCTTTCGGTATTGTAGCCAAACCACATAATGCGCCGGAAAATATCGGTTTTCTGCAGCATGGCGCGTCCTTTCTGGGTCTCCAGCGGCTTTTCGACCTGCGGAATGTCGCGCAGGGCATCCATGTACGTTTCCAGCTCGTAATTCAGGCAGCATTTCAGGCGGCCGCACTGGCCCGACAACTTACCGGGGTTGAGCGATAGATTCTGGTAACGGGCCGCCGAAGTCGTGATGTTCTTGAAGTCGGTCAGCCACGTTGAGCAGCACAGTTCGCGACCGCAGGAGCCAATACCGCCCAGTCGTCCGGCTTCCTGCCGCAGACTGATCTGACGCATCTCGACCCGGATCTTAAACTCAGCCGCCAGCAGCTTGATCAGTTCCCGGAAATCGACGCGCTCTTCCGAGGAATAGTAGAACGTCGCTTTGGTCATGTCCGACTGGTATTCCACGTCCGACAGCTTCATATTCAGTTTCAGTTCCTTGATGATCTCGCGGGTGCGGTACATCGTCGGCAGATCACGGGCAATGGCCCCTTCGTGTTTTTCGAGATCTTTCGGCGAGGCCAGCCGCTGAATCGTTTTCAGATCGTCCGAGAACTGGATATTTTTTTTCAGCATCTGCAGCCGTACCAGTTCGCCCTGTAACGAAACCGAGCCCATATGGTAGCCTGTCTGCATTTCAACGACCACAAAGTCGCCCGTCGTTAAGTCCAGATGGTGCGGATTTCGGTAGTACTCCTTCCGGCCTCCCTTGAACTTTACTTCCACCACGTTGAACTGGTGCACGGAGGGAGCCTCCATATTACTTAACCAGTCGAACACATTCATTTTATTGCAACCTCCGGTGCCGCAGGCTCCGTTGTTACGACATCCCGTCACGGTTCCGTCTGCGCTTTTTTTGCTCCCGCAACCGCCGGTTGTACACGATTTACATCCCATAACCTATCTATAGTTAATAGGTATGAGTTAAGGGCCAAGAGTCGGATTGACACCCCGCAACGGTTGCCAAACTCATTACTCTTAACTCATACCTAGTCTTGATACCGGATCAGGTCAAGCCCGATGTCTTTCCGGTAATATTTGCCGTCGAACTGCACGGTCCGGGCCGCTTTCTGCGACTTCATAACGGCGTTTTCGAGCGAATTGGCCATGGCGGTTAGGGCCAGAACCCGTCCGCCGTTGGTAACTACCTGACCATCCGATGCCGGTTTTGTTCCGGCGTGAAAAGTCGTTACGTCCTCGATGGACCCCAGCTCCGTAATGGTTTTTCCATTCTCGTACGCTTCGGGATAGCCGCCCGACACTATAACGGTTGCGACGGCCGTTTGTGGTGATACCTGTAACGTAATTTTGTCCAGTTCGCCATCCGCAGCGGCCACCAGCAATTCAAGCAAATCACTCTGAATACGCGGCAGAACGACCTCCGTTTCCGGATCGCCCATGCGGGCGTTGTATTCAATAACGTGGGGCTCATCCTTAAAATTCATCAAACCGATGAATATAAAGCCCTGATACCGAATGCCTTCCTTTTGCAGCCCAGCCAGCGTTGGCTTTACTATCTTCTCTTCTACCTTGTTCAGAAACTTGGTATTGGCAAATTTTACGGGCGAAACGGCCCCCATGCCGCCGGTGTTTAAGCCGGTGTCGCCTTCGCCAATCCGTTTGTAATCTTTCGCTTCCGGCAGAATTTTGTAATTAACGCCATCGGTCAGGACAAAGACCGACAACTCAATGCCGCGCAAAAACTGCTCAATAACAACTTTACTGCCTGCTTCGCCGAACCGGCCTCCGCTTAACATATCCGTCAGCGCGGCTTTGGCTTCTTCGGTAGTTTGGCTGATAATGACGCCTTTCCCGGCCGCCAGTCCATCGGCTTTCAGCACAATGGGTAGCGAATGACTTTCCAGGTAGGTTAGCCCTTCCTCCAGATTCTCCGCGGTGAATGTCCGGGACGAAGCCGTCGGAATGCCGTAGCGCTGCATAAACTGCTTGGAAAAATCTTTACTTCCCTCAAGCTGGGCGCCGTGCTGATCCGGTCCAATGATGCGCAGCTTAGCCAGTTTTTCGTTCGTCCGCAGCTGGTCCACGACGCCCTTGACCAGTGGCTCTTCGGGACCAATCAGCAGCAGGTCAATCTGGTGCTGGTCAACGGCTTTGGCGATGGCTTCGGCATCGGTTACGGCAATGGGTAAATTGGTCGCCAGCTGAGCAGTGCCTGCATTACCAGGTGCGACAAATAAGGCATTACATAATGGGCTTTGCAAAATCTTCCACGCAAAAGCATGTTCTCTACCGCCCGAACCAAGTATAAGTACGTTCATTCTGAATGAATAGTGAACAAGGAAACGTCAGATTCGGAGTCGGGGAGTACCCTTGTCCGCGCAGAATCCCTGTTCATTATTAGATATTCATTTTAATTGGCAACCTCCGATAAAAACTTAATACGCATCAACCGCAACTCTTCCTCTGAGTATTCACTCGTGCCAAACTCGCGCATGGCAACGCCGATATTGTCCGTTTCGGCGCTCATGAAATAGTCATAAATCTCATCCTGACGATCACCGTCCATGATCTGGTTGATGTAATAATCCAGATTCAGACGCGTACCGGAGTAGCAAATATGTTCAATTTCCTCGATTAAGTCCTCCATCGACAAGTCTTTCGACTCGGCAATTTCTTCCAGGTCAACTTTACGGTCAATCTGCTGAATGATGAAAATCTTCACCTTCGACTTGTTAACCATCGACTTAACGACGACATCCTTGGCCGTTTCGATGTCGTTTTCCTCAACGTACCGGGCAATGACGTCAATGAACGGTTTACCGAACTTCGTTACTTTACCCATACCGACACCGTTGATCTGGGCCATCTCTTCCCGCGTGGTCGGGTAGGTGGTGGCCATCTCTTCAATGGACGGATCCTGGAAAATAACGTAAGGCGGTAGGCCTTTTTCCTTGGCAATCTTTTTCCGCAGCGCTTTGAGCAGACCCAGCAGGACTTCGTCGTAAGCGTTACCCGACGATGGCGTGTTGTCCTTGTCGTCGTCGTCGGGTTTTTCTTCGTCGATTTCGTAGTTGTGATCCTTCGACAGCGTAATCAGATAAGGATCTTCGATGTAGTTGAGACCTTTCTGCGAAAGCTTCAGCACGCCGTAATTGTCCGTGTCTTTTTCCAGATAGCCGTAAACGGTAACCTGCCGGATGAGCGAACACCAGTATTCCACCGTTTCGTTGAACTCCCGGCCCCGACCGTAAACGTCCAGTTTGTGGTGTTCGTAGCTGGTGACGTACTGGTTGTCGGTTGCCGTCAGCACATCGGCCAGGTGGCTGGTGTCGAAACGCTGGTCCGTTTGGAGTACGGTCTGGAGGGCGAGCACCACCTCGTCCTGCACCTTGAATTTTTCGGTCGGCTTCATGCAGTTATCGCAGAAACCGCAGTCTTTTTCCTGGTACTCCCCGAAGTAGCTCAGTAACTGCCGGCGCCGGCAAACGCCCAGATTGGCGTACGACACCATCTCCATCAGGAGATGCTTGGCGTTGTCGCGTTCGGTAACCGATTTGTCCTTATTAAATTTTTCCAGCTTGACAATATCGTCGTGGCTGTAGAACATCAGACAGTTGCCTTCCAGACCATCGCGGCCCGCCCGGCCCGTTTCCTGGTAGTAGCCTTCCAGCGACTTCGGCGCGTCGTAGTGGATAACGAAGCGAACATCGGGCTTGTCAATGCCCATCCCGAACGCAATGGTGGCGACAATCACATCGACCTCCTCGTTCAGGAACGCATCCTGGTTGCCCATCCGGGTCTGCGGATCCAGTCCGGCGTGGTAGGGGAGGGCCTTAATGTCGTTGACGTTCAGCAACTCGGCAATTTCCTCGACCGTCTTGCGGCTCAGGCAGTAGACGATTCCGGATTTACCTTTGTTGTTTTTGATGTACTTAATCAGCTGCTTTTTGGCGTCAGCCTTGGGCCTTATTTCGTAGTAAAGGTTCTTGCGATTGAACGACGTTTTAAAGATGTGGGCGTCCTCCATCTGGAGGTTCTTCTGAATATCCTGCTGCACTTTCGGCGTGGCCGTTGCGGTCAGGGCAATCACGGGCAGGTTACCGATGTTATCGATGATGCCCCGGATTTTGCGGTACTCCGGGCGGAAGTCGTGCCCCCACTCCGAGATACAGTGTGCTTCGTCGATGGCGACGAACGAGATATTGGCTTTTTTAAGAAAGTCCAGGTTTTCCTCCTTGGTTAACGACTCGGGAGCAATGTACAGCAGCTTAAGCGTCCCATTGAGCGTATCTTTTTTGACCTTATTCATTTCGGCCTTGCTCAGCGTCGAGTTCAGGAACTGCGCGTTGATGCCGAATGCGTTCATCTGGTCAACCTGATTTTTCATCAGGGCAATCAGCGGAGAAATAACGATCGCGGTTCCTTCGCTAACGATAGCCGGCAACTGGTAGCAAAGAGATTTGCCGGCTCCGGTTGGCATGATGACAAAGGTGTTCTGGTTACCCAGAATATTGTGAATAATAACTTCCTGATCGCCCCGGAACTGGCTATAACCAAAGATTTCTTTGAGTCGCTCTTTAAGAGTTGAATGGACCGAATTTTCTATCTGCTGCGTTGTCATCTCGTACTGCGGAGGTTACTACAAGTTTTTGGCTGTACCTTTGCTTTTATAAAATTAGTCAAAAACCATTTTACAAAAACAACGTTGAAATTAGTAAAAAAAAATATTCAGTCTACCGCTCGGCAAGTCTTACTGGCCGAAGCCGAAGCGATTCGTGCTGTTATTGATTGTATCGATGAACAATTTGAACAAATTGTAACTACAATCCTACAAAGTTCGGGCCGGGTTGTGGTGACGGGTATTGGTAAAAGCGCTATCATCGGTCAGAAAATAGTAGCGACGCTTAATTCAACGGGTACTCCCGCCCTGTTTATGCACGCGGCCGACGCGATCCACGGGGATCTAGGCATGATTCAGGCGGATGATGTCGTAATCTGCATCTCTAAAAGCGGCAATACGGCCGAGATAAAAGTCCTCATTCCATTACTGAAGCGCACCGGCGTTCGGCTGGTGGCGCTGGTTAGCCAGGTCAATTCCTACCTCGGCACACAGGCTGATTTTGTCTTAAAAGCCTACACCGAACGCGAAGCGGACCCGCTGAATCTGGCCCCCACCACGAGCACAACTGTGGCCCTGGCGCTGGGTGACGCCCTGGCGGTTAGCCTACTGGAAGCCCGCGGTTTTACCAGTCAGGATTTCGCGCGTTACCACCCCGGCGGCTCCCTTGGTAAGAAATTATATCTAAAAGTTAGTGATATCTACCCACAACACCAAGTCCCACAGGTTGCAATTAGCGCAACTATTCACGAAGTGATTCTGGAAATCACTTCCCGGCGGCTGGGGGCTACGGCGGTGGTTAACGAAGAAGGTCGCCTGGTTGGCATTATTACCGACGGCGATTTGCGCCGGATGCTGAATCATTACGGTACGCTGCACCTGGAACAGCTATGCGCCGGCGATATTATGACGCCGTCGCCCTCCTGCATCGAACCCGACGAATACGCCAGTAACGCCCTGAAAGTAATGCAGGAGCGCAGCATTACCCAGCTTATTGTCGCGGTTGATCATCAGGTCAAAGGCTTTATTCACCTGCACGATTTGCTGAAAGAAGGGTTGGTTTAATTGCGGACTACTCGTCTGCGGCTGGTCTATAAACACCAAAGGTGCGACCCGTCAACGAAGCGGACCGCACCTTTGGCAGTTAATAGAAAAGAAATTTAATTACCGAATCCGGTTGGATTCCTGAACCAGTTTTTCGTCCCGGCGGATAAAGCGGTTGGCAAACATATTGAACAACAGAGCCGCCACCAGCGCGTAGAAGCCGTATTCGTATTGCCCCTGTTCGGTCGGCGCAAAAAAGGTCTTGGCTTTGTACAGCGTCAGGTATAAAACAAAACCCATCGTAACGGTCAGCAGGATGGCGTTTACGGCGCAGAGGCCCATCTGCAAAAGCCGGTTCCGGTACTTGAACAGGGCAAACAGGGCTACCCCGGCAATCAGCACCGCCAGAATCGCCAGGTAATAAACCGGCGTGATGTAGGTGGTTTTGCCCTGCTGGTGGGCTAGTTGCAGCGCGGTCAGGCTGGCGGATTCATTGGTTGTCGTCTTCTCCCAAACGGGCAAGCCAAGAAAGACGCCCATCGAGACGGCAATCAGAATCAGAAATATGGATTGAATGCGTTGTATCATTGATGTATTGATTGAGCCTGCAAAAATATAATGAGTAACTCTGAAAATAAAACGGAAAGCCGAATCATCGTGACCGCGGACGGTTCCCACTCGGTTTACAACACGCAGATGGGCCTGCATTATCACTCCATCTTCGGCGCTTTGCAGGAGTCGCAGCGGGTGTTTATTGAGCTGGGACTCTGGGCGGCTTTCGAGCGGTTTGACGCCATTCGGGTCTTTGAAATGGGCTTTGGAACGGGTTTGAACGCCCTGCTGACTTTACTGGAAGCCGAAAAAACGGGTCGAGCCATTGCCTACACCGCCGTCGAAGCTTATCCGTTGCCACTGGATGAGGCCCGGGAGCTTAATTTCGACGAAATTCTGCACAGTCATTCGCTGCCCGCCCTGCACGAAGCACCCTGGAACGGCCCGGTTGCCATCACACCCCATTTTCAATTAACCAAGCAGGAAGGCTACTTACAGCAGTTTAGTTCGGAAGATCGCTTCAATCTCGTGTATTACGATGCCTTCGCGCCCGAAGCCCAGCCGGAACTGTGGACCGCCGAACTGTTCGAAAAAGTAGCCGGTATGCTGGTGCCGGGCGGTATCTTGACGACGTATTGCTCCAAAGGCTACGTACAGCGAAACCTGAAAGCCGCCGGTTTTACGGTTGAGAAGCATCCCGGACCCGCCCGAAAGCGGGAGGTTTTGCGGGCAATCAGGAATTGACCCCCGTTGCCAGAGAAGCCGTAATAAGCCGGGCAACGTGCTCCAGATTGCGTACGTCGATTTCGCTGAAGTCGTCCAGTTGATCGCTGTCGACATCCAGGACCATAAGAACTTCGCCAGCCGCGTCAAAGACAGGCACAACCACTTCGGACTTAGACGCCGAACTGCAGGCAATGTGGCCGGGGAACTGCTCAACGTCTGGCACCAGAATGGTTTCCTTTCGCGAATAACTGGCTCCGCATACGCCTTTGTGGAAGGGGATGCGCGTGCAGGCAATCGGTCCCTGGAACGGCCCCAGGACTAACTGGCCTTCTTTTTTCAGGTAAAAGCCAACCCAGAAAAAACCGAATGCTTCTTTCAGGGCTGCGGCAATATTGGCCAGGTTGGCGATCAGGTCCGGCTCGCCATCAATCAGGGCGTGAAGCTGAGGCAGCAGACTGTCGTACAAAGGCTGCCGATCGGTTGTTTGAGGAAGTATAAGCGTTTCAGCCATAGAGCTGTAATGAAAAAGGGACTGAAGTGCCTCGAAGAGCGACAGGAATTGCCCTTCAAGGCACTAATTTATTTTAAGCGGTTACGTTGTTGAAATAACGTTTCAGCCACGAGTCACCCGCTTTGATCTGCCAGCGGTTTGTCAAATCCGCTTTGGTGGTAATCTGGCTGTTGAAAATAAGCGTGTCCGGCGTAATCATGCCGCTCAGCACGGCAATCTTGATCTGCGTTGGCGCGACGGTCCGTAACTCGTCGGTCTCGGTTAGGTAAGCCACCGAACGGTCGAAGAAATCGAGTTTAAGGGCTAAGCCTATTTCACGAACCCAGCGCACCGATGCGTCAATTGAGCAACCACTTGGCTGGTGGTGGCTTTCGTCGTTGCTCACAATCAAAAAACGATTGTGAAGCACCGTGGCCGAACCCAGCAGCGGTGTTCCGTGGGCCGCCCAGTTGTCGACAGCCGGTTGTAAATCGCCTTGGATGGCCGACACTTCAGCATCGGTCAGAGGACGGTCGGCCTGGTATACCCATACCCGCGCCGTATCAGGAAGTTGGTTAAATGGAACCCACATAACGTTATGCCGTTGAAAAGGTCTGGTTTTTAAGCGTGGTGAACAGCTTCTAAATTTATAAACTTTGCGCCTGGGCCACGAGTTCCGCCAGGTCGTAGACTTTCACCGAATCTTCTTTTTCTTTGTTCTTAACCCCGTCTGTCATCATGGTCATGCAGAATGGGCAGGCCACGGCGATGGTGTCCGCGCCCGTCGAAATGGCTTCTTCCGTTCGTTCGACATTGATGTCTTTCCGGCCCGGCTCGGGTTCCTTGAAATATTGCGCCCCACCGGCACCACAGCACAGTCCTTTTGTCCGGCACCGCTTCATCTCCACCAGCTCGGCATCCAGCGCCTGCAAGACCTCGCGGGGCGCTTCGTAGACCTTATTGGCCCGGCCGAGGTAACAGGAATCGTGGAACGTAATCCGCCGGCCCTTGAAGCTGCCGCCCCCTTTGAGCGTAACCTTACCCTCGTTGATCAGCTCCTGCAGGAACTGCGAGTGGTGAATCACTTCGTAATTGCCACCCAGCGCCGGGTATTCGTTTTTGAGCGTATTAAAGCAGTGCGGACAGGCCGTGACAATCTTCTTAATGCCGTAGCCATTCAGAACTTCGATGTTCGAAACGGCCTGCATCTGAAACAGGAACTCGTTACCCGCCCGGCGGGCCGGATCACCCGTGCAGCTTTCCTCAATCCCCAGAACGGCGAATTTAGTACCGACAAAATTCAGGATTTTGGCAAAAGCGACGGTTACTTTTTTATAGCGGTCGTCGAACGAGCCAGCGCAGCCGACCCAGAACAAAACGTCCGGTTGTTCGCCATTGGCGGCCATGTCGGCCATCGTTGGCACCTGGTATGTGTTTACTGTTGTCATGATTTGGAAGTAGCCGGGGAACTGACCGGCACGTTGAACGGACGATAGGAGCGGGCCCGGACCTGGCGATAAAGCAACGTCAGAAAGTAACCGAGACAGCCAACCACCGTTAGTTCGAGTAAATAATCAAGCATATTGGCGGTCGTCGTCAGGTCCTTCCAGCGGGTAAAAATGGGATTACCCAGCCCCCACCAGTAGGTTGGATGGACCACGACGGCGAAATTGAACAAAAGCAGGGCGACCAGCTGCGGAATGCTTTTCAAATCAATCACCTGGAGCAGCAGGGGCATCAGAAAAATAAAGGCGTAGTTGCTGAATGAGCTTTTGTGAAAAAACATCAGAAAGCAGAAGCAAAGACTCCACAGCAGGGGCAGCGCCTGATCGTACGTCGTTCGGGCTTTCAGCAGGATCGCGGCCCACGCCACAACGCCCACCGTCAAGGCTACACCAGTCCAGCTCAGGAGCTTGGCATAAGGCCGGAAATCGCCAATCAGGGGGCTGAGAACGGTCCAGAGGTTGGGCGCAAACGGTAAATCGGCCCCGGCAAAGGCCAGGGGCGTCAGAAATTTGTCGCCGACCAGCAGCACCAGAATGCCGAGGGCAGGCAGGCCCGTCAGCGCCAACCCGGCGATGTAGCGAACCGGCTTGTCGACAAAGAACACCAGCGGCACCACGATCAGGACGGCCAGTGCTTTGGTAGTGATCAGCGCCAGGGCCATCACAACGCCAATCCACAGGCTGTCGCGCGTTTGCTGCCAGACCAGCACCGACAAAACGCCAAACAACCACATCCAGATGTCTTCCTGCCCGCCCAGCACGCAGAAGACCAGCGGGGCCGCAAGCGTCAGGTACGCCAGCAGCCGAAAACGAACTTCTTCCCCGCCCGGTCGCCGGTACGCCCGCCAAGTCAGCCAGAGCGCCAGTCCTTCCATCAGAACCATCAGGAGCACTACGGCTTTGGCGCTGTTCCAGAACCAGAGCGGCAGCGCCGTTACGTAGGCAAAAAGCGGACTGTAGGGCGACCAGAAGTCGCGGTAAACCAGGGCGCCCTGCTTGGCACTGAGAGCCGCTTCGTAAAAAACAGGTACGTCCGAACGGGGGGCCTGATTGAGCACCACATAGATGGCCCAAAACGGGATAATCCGGAAGACGATAAAGAACATGGGTAAAAGACGTGCCGGATGAGGCCAGCGGTCGAGCCAGTGACGCCCAAAAACCAGCAGCACCATAACCACTGAACTCAGCAGCGCAATCCCTATTTTAAAAACGAGAACGGACATACAAGCGAAAATGCCCACAGCGGGGGCTTAAGTTGGGCCGAAATTAACAGAATAGTTTTCACGGAAAGTCAGCAACCGGCAATTAACCGACTGGCTCACCAACTTGGTAACTACCCGTTAAAAACGGTTAACTGCCTACGGGTTGATCTGGTCGGCCCAGTTAAAGCGGTCACTCGGCGAGAATTGCCAGGGCGCTGCGTTGTTCTCGACATTGCTGAACATCCCGTTCCAGGACGCGGGAGCCTGAGCTTCCTCCATGATTTTATACCGACGCAGCTGCACAATAATCTCCAGCGGATTGATATTCACCGGACATTCCTGCACGCAGGCCTGGCAGGTTGTACAGGCGTTAATCTCCTCCACGGTGATGTAATCGCCCAGCAGCGTTTTGCCATCGTCATAGTCGGACCCGTTTTGCAGCCAGCCACGCTGAATGTCCTCCAGCCGATCGCGGGTGTCCATCATGATCTTGCGCGGTGACAGCTTCTTGCCCGTGATATTAGCCGGGCAGGCCGCCGTACAGCGTCCGCATTCGGTGCAGCTGTAGGCATCCATCAGATTTTTCCAGCTTAAATCCCGTACATCTTTCGCGCCAAACCGACCAATTTCCGCCGGTGCTTCCTCCGGATCGGCCTGAATAATGCCGAGCGCAAGCTGGACCTCCTTCGTGACTTCGGGCATGTTCTTGATCTCGCCTTTGGGTTCCAGGTTGGAATAATAGGTGTTGGGAAAGGCCAGCAGGATATGCAGGTGCTTGGAATAGGTAACATACACGGCAAACGCCAGAATGCCCAGGATGTGGAACCACCACGCAAACCGTTCGTAAGCTACGAGCGCCGAATCGCTCCAGTTAGCAAATAATGGCTTCAAAAACTGACTGATTACAAAATCGCCCACTACGCCCTGTAACGCGCCGTAGTGCCCAACGCCCTGGTCGCGTAGTACGGCATCGGATGCGTTCCAGGTCAGAAAAGCGGTCATAAGCAGAATCTCAAGCGTTAGAATCAGGGCGGCATCCGTCCGGGGCCATCGCTGCATCTCCCGGTGACGTTCGGGCTGAAAACGCGGCACCCGGGCCACAAACCGCCGGGCGAGAAACACCACGCAGACCAGCCATACACCGAGCGCCAGGATTTCAAAGACGTTGATCAGAAACGGATAGGCAGTTCCCAGGGGCGGGGCAAACAGCCGGTGCGTGCCCAGCAGGCCATCCAGGATAATCTCCAGCACCTCCAGGTTGATGATGAGAAAACCGACGTAAATGACGAAGTGCATAACCCCAACGAGCCAGTTGGTCATCATTTTCTTCTGCCCAAAGGCCACGCGTAGCATAATGCTCAGTCGCTCGTTGGGCCGGTCTGACCGGTCTTCGGGCTTGCCCAATAGAATCGTTCGACGGATTAATTGGCCCCGTCGGACTAAAAACCACGTTGTGATTCCCAGAGCAAGTGCAAATAAAATTTGTTCAACAATAATCATAGACTCCTTAACGTGTTTATTGACAGGGGGTAAGGGGTGTTTTAGGCCTGTTCAGTTGTTAATTTTTAAATTTATTTTCGCAAAATAGTTGCAAGCAGTAGTAGTTAACACTACATTTGCACCCACAAAAGAAAAGGCCAAACGCCAATTCTGATGGTGATGTAGCTCAGTTGGTAGAGCAAAGGACTGAAAATCCTTGTGTCGGCGGTTCGATTCCGTCCATCACCACACTCCAGACCCCGCCCAAAGCGGGGTTTTTTGTTTTGGCACCTTTTGATCGATTGTTTATTGGTTGTGTCATTTGGTATGCAAGCATACTATTTTTCTTTAGCAAATATACAATTCCACTAAAAAATAGCAAGCCGTTCAGGGCGATTTTAGGTTTACTAAAAGCGAAGACAGCCTGTACTATGAAAAAGCTTTTTTTCGAACTAAACACGCCGGTCGACGACGGCCGCCCTGTTTTTCTGACGGGTAGTTTCTGCGATTGGTATCCGGATGTGCCGGACCTACAAATGCAGCAGACCGGTCCCGGCAAGTTTGCCCTCGAATTACCGATCGAAGTCCCCGAAGGCTACACGTTTGAATACAAATATACCCGGGGCGGCTGGGACCATGTCGAACTAAACCATACGGGCGAAGGCATTCCTAACCGCTTTTTTCCGGATCAGTACACCTATCAGCTGGATCACGTACCGCACTGGCGCTGGTTCGGGCAGCCGTTTAATCCGGATTTTTTGCCTAAACTAGAGTTGCTAAGTGAAACGGTGGAGATGCCCCAACTGGAGACAACGCGCCGGGTGCAGGTGCTGCTGCCCCATGACTATGACTCTTCGGATAAAAATTATCCCGTGCTGTATTTACATGATGGACAAAATTTATTCGGCGCAGGCGTGGGCTTTGGCAGCTGGGCAATTGACCAGAAAATGGCGATTCTGGCTCACCGCCACCGCCACGAAGTTATTCTGGTATCAATAGATCACGGTGAAGAAGAGCGTCTGCGCGAGTTCTCTCCCTACAAAACTCAGTTTGGGCGCGGAAAAGGCCGGGAATACATCAACTTTATTGTTCACACGCTTAAACCCCAGATCGACGCCCAGTACCGCACCCTGACCGATCCGTCGCATACGGGCATTGGCGGTAGTTCGATGGGCGGCCTGATTAGCATTTATGCCGGATTGATTTATCCGTCGATCTTTGGCCGACTGATGATTTTCTCACCCTCGCTGTGGGTATCGCCCAAGATTTATTTCGATGCTATCCGTTTTCACAGCCCATCCCTGACGAAACTGTATCTGTACGGGGGTGAAAAAGAATCCACGTATATGGTACCGAACATGAAACGCCTTCAGGAAGCGCTTTCCCGGCAGGGGTACGAGTCGCAGGAGCAGGCGCCCTGGTTCCAGGTTTCAATTGATCCGATTGGTACCCACGAAGAAGCCCACTGGAGCCGCGAATTTCCGAAGGCTGTAGAGTGGCTGTTTTTCAAGTAACTCATGTTATCCCAGTAAAAAATATAAAAGTCTGATTCTTATGCATATTCTGGCCAAGTCGAGCCCCTCATCCGGAGCAGAAGCCGTGGTTTTGCCTTTTCAGCAAGGCGACGCGCTGGCTGAGCAATTAACCGAAATTGCCGGTCAGCTGTCGATTCCCGTCGCGCGTCTGCAACAGGATTTTAAAGCCGATCGAAAAGAGGTCCTGCCAGTTTACGGGACCGATGGCCGTAAGACCTACCTGGTTGGATTGGGTAAACAGCCAACCACTATGGACTGGCTGCGGGTTTTTCGGGAACTGTTCTTTAAACAGAAAAGCCGGTTGCCGGAGCAGGTCAGCGTGGATCTAAACGGGTTGGGTGCCGAAGTGGTCGAAGCCGTGGCGCTGGGCGTTCGCTGGGGCGGCTATGATCTGAAGCTTTACCAGACCGGCGAAAAAGAAGCCGCCCCGTTCTTTTCGGATGCCGGCATGCTGGAAATTCTGGTCGGGGCTGACCAGCAGGCCGCGGCCGAAAAAGCCGTTGCGCAGGCCGAAGCCATTGCCGACACCCACCGTCAGTTGCTGGACCTGATGAATGCACCGGCCAACTACAAAACGCCCCGGACGCTGGCCGACTGGGCCGTGGCTTCGGGACAGCGCTATGACTATTCGGTGACGGTATTCGACAAGGCCGAAATGGAGCAGCAGGGGCTCCAGGCGGTGCTGAGCGTTAACAAAGGCAGTGCAGAGCCGCCCGTGTTTATCGTTATGGAATACAAACCCGCGGATGGGCTGGCCGCTAAGAAGGTGGGCCTGGTTGGTAAAGGAATTACGTTCGATACGGGCGGCATTTCGATCAAGCCATCGACGAACATGCATTACATGAAAAGCGATATGGGCGGGGCCGCGGCAGTACTGGGCGCGGTAGAGGTGGCGGCCCGGCTCAAACTACCGGTTCACGTAATCGGTATTGTTCCGTCGACGGAAAACATGGTAGACGGCAAGGCGACCAAGCCGGGCGACGTGATTGGATCGTATCTGGGCAAAACCATTGAGGTTATTGATACCGATGCCGAAGGCCGAATCATCCTGGCCGACGGCCTGGGTTACATGGTCCGAAACTTCAAGCCCGATGTACTGATTGATCTGGCTACACTGACCGGCAACGTTATTGCCGCGCTGGGTTATCAGGCCGCCGGCTTATTCAGCAACAACGACGGTTTATCCGACGAGCTGCTCCAGGCCGCCGACCGTACGGGCGAGCGGCTGTGGGCCTTGCCTATCTGGGACGCTTACAAAGAAGACATTAAATCGGACGTGGCGGATGTGAAAAACTTCAGCGGAAAACCGTTTGCTGGGGCCATCACAGCCGCTAAGTTCCTCGAAATCTTCACGGACGGACACCCGGCCTGGGCGCATCTGGATATTGCGGGGATGGCTTTCGGGGATAATGAATTCGGAACGCAGAAAAACGCCACCGGTTTTGGGATCCGGCTGCTGACCGATTTTTTACAACATCTGTCGTAATTCCCGGTTTTGTCTCTAGTTTGCCTCTCACCAACCGCCCGATACCCATGAGTAAATTGTCTTTTCTCTGCATTTCAACTTTTTTTAAAGGTGAAGCCTTTCTCAAAGCGTGTAAAGAAGCCGGTAACACCGTTTACCTGTTGACGGTTGAGAAAATTGCTCAGATGCCCTGGCCCCGCGAAGCCATCGATGAGATGTTCTTTCTGCCGACCGAAGACAATTCTGTTCAGAACATGGATGCGCTGGTGAAAGGGCTGGCTTATATCCTGCGCTCCCGGCGCATTGACCGGGTGGTGGCTCTCGATGACTTTGACGTAGAGAAAGCGGCTCTTGTGCGGGAAACCTTTCGCATTGATGGGATGGGACAGACGACGGCGCGGTTTTTCCGTGACAAATTAGCGATGCGGCTGCGGGCGGCCTCGGCGGGAATCCGGGTTCCGG
>Ga0325400_1001021_pt1 | contig 22432 bp, 9 predicted proteins | sample PopdelMetagenome_2_FD_205662 | JGI IMG/M metagenome (GOLD analysis project Ga0325400, IMG submission 205662) | Populus deltoides microbial communities from Bellville, Georgia, United States - Xylem-PdKOR-R1 | ecosystem: Host-associated > Plants > Phyllosphere > Stem > Wood/Secondary xylem...
AGGCCGATCAGCCCCGCCGCCGACAGCTCGCCCTCGCGCCGGTCGCTGATCGCGATCTCGGTCGGGCACTTGACCGCCGTGTCGCCTTCGTCCGTCGGGAACATGGCGGTGGGCAAATTCTCCACCGTCCCGCCCGACTGCACGCCGCGGATGCGCGTGCACCAGCCGAACTCCTTGTAGGCCGCGTTGATGCGCACCGCCATCGCGTGCGCCGCATTCATCCAGCTATACTTGTCGTGGTCGCCGGCCGTGTCCTCCTCGAACGCGAACTCGGCCACCGGCTCCGCCTTGGCGCCGTAGGGCTGGCGCGCCAGCACGCGCGGCATGGTGAGCGCCAGGTAGCGGCTGTCGTCCTTGGCGCGCAGCGAGCGCCACGCGGCATATTCGCCCGTGTCGAAGATCTTGGCGAGGTCGCGCGGCTTGCTCAATTCCTGCCAGCTGTCCATGCCGAACAGCTCGGCGCCCGTGCCCGAGATGAACGGCGCGTGCGCCGCACTCGCCACCTTGGCCATGCCCTCCAGCACCGCGATGTCCGTCGGCAGGTGGCTGAAATAATAGTCGCCGACGAGGCAGCTATAGGGCTGCCCGCCGAGCTGGCCGAACTCCGCCTCGTAGACGCGCTTGAACAGCGGGCTCTGGTCCCACGCCGTGCCGCGATAGCTGCTGAACATCTTATGCAGCTCGCTCTTGGACGCGTTCATGACCTTGATCTTGAGGTCGGTGCCGCTTTCCGTGTTGAACACGGTATATTGCAGGCCGCGCCATGCGCTCTCCAGCGCCTGGAACTCCTCGTGGTGGAGGACGAGGTTGATCTGCTCGGAAAGCTTGCGGTCGATCGCCGAGATCATGCCCTCGATCGTGCCGAGCACATCGCCGGGCATGACGCTGGCGCCGCCGAGCGCCTGCTCGGCCAGCGTGCGCACCGCCACCTCGACGCGGCTCTTGGCCTCGTCCGACTTGGGGCGGAACTCCTTTTGCAGGAGCGCGGAGAAATCGTCGACGTTGGCTTCTTGGAGTTCGCCGCCCGGCTGGGCCTGCGTCGCGGCATTAGGATTGCTTGCCATGATCCTGGTCCCTTTCTCGAGCCGGTTACGCGTCGCTGCCCGAGCGCGCCTTGCTCTCGGCGGCAAGCGTGCTCAGCAATTCGGGGTTGGCGAGCAGCTGGTTGATGACGCCCTCCGCCTTGTCCTTGCCGTCCATGTAGGCCAGCAGATCGCTCAGTTGCTGGCGCGCCTCCAGCATCTTGGCCGTGGCGGGGATCTGCTTGGCGACGCCGCCCGGCGTGAAGTCCTCCATTGAATTGAAGGTCAGGTCGACCGACAGCTTGCCGTCGCCCGTCAGCGTGTTGTCGACGTAGAAGGCCGCGCGCGGCGCGATGCTCTTCTGGAAATCGCCGAAATTGTCCATGTCAACGTTGACGAAGTCGCGCTCGTTCATCGCCTTCTTTTCCTTCTCCGACTTGCCGGAGAGGTCGGACATGATGCCCATCACGAACGGCAGCGAGATCTTCTCGACCGATCCATAGGTCTGCACCTCATATTCGATGTGAACACGCGGCGAGCGATTGCGGCGGATGAACTTCTGACCGTCCTGTGCCATGAATTATTCCTCGATATCAGAGGGTTATGCTTATACCATCGGCGCAACGGCGCCGGATCAATATTCCTCTTCAGGTTCCTTGATTGCCAGCAGCTTGCTGACATCGTCAACCGCGTCGGGCGCGATATCGCGCATCAGGTCCATGAAGTCCATCGACACCCAACCCTTCAGCCGCGTCAGCATCAGCGGCACGGGGCTGGTCGGCTCCCGCTCGGCATAATAGCGTGCGATCATCTCGATCGCCTGCAGCACGTCGCCCCGGGACTGCGGCACGGACGGTGCGAAGCCACGCGGCGCGGCGGCGCCGGTGACGCCCGCGACGGCGACCTGGCCATCCGCCTCCACCTCCGCCGCCGGAGCTGCGTCCGGCTCCTGCGCGGGGAACATGTCCAGGAAACGCCCGGCATCGACCGCAATCGAGCCGATCAGCGACAGCACCGGTCCCAGGCTGGCGCTTTCGCCCGCATGCGCGTCGTAGATCGCGTTGATGTCGTACAGCGCGTCGGACATCGCCATCAGCTGCGCGCGCGCATCGGTCACCTGCGCGTGCAGCGACAAGGCCAGCGCGCGCACGGCGTCGGGCGGCATGGCAAGGTCCTCGCCGTCCACGTCCGCCGCCGCATCGGCGGCGCGGGCATCGGCCGACAGCGTCCGCATGACCGTGCGCAGCGTGCGCGCCCCCTCCCGCGTCGGGCGGATGGCGCGCGCGGCGGTGGCGGTGATCTGCCCATTCTCCACCTGTGCGGCGAGCGCGCTTTCGTCGCTGCTCGACCATTCGGGCACGGGCACGCAGGCGGCGGACACCATGGCGGCGGTGAACGCGGTGCTGGACGGCGCAGGCAGGGCCGCGAGGGCCGCGCGCTGGAGCGGCAGCGTCATCGCCGCTGGCCGCGACAGCGCGCTCAGCTCGTTGATGCGCGCGATCGCCATCTCGTCGGCGGGGCCGGGATGGAAACCGTCCCAGAAGACCTCGGCGAAGCCCTTGATCAGCGCCAGCGCGGCGTTGGCGAGCGGCAGGTCGCCGATGCGCACCGCCGCCTGCAGCGCGACGATCGCCGGCATATGGTCCTTGGTGCGCGCCAGAAAGGCGTCGCACTGCGCCACCACCTGGCGCAGCTCGGCCTCCTTCTGGCTGGAGAAGTCGCCTGGCGCGTCCTCGATGTCACGGAAGTCGGGCTCGCCGCGCAGGTCGGGACCGCAGGGATCGCTGTCGTCGACGGGCGCGATCAGGCGATCATAGTCAAGCATGGGTGCGCCTCGCACGATCGCGCGGCGGGGATCGACGCTTCAGCAGAAAACCGGCAATACGCCAGCGCATGTCGACCCTCTCCCGGCTGAGGGCCCCATAGCGGTGCGGCATGCCCTCCCACAAGATGCTAAATGGGTCCGCGCGGATCAGGCGCGGGGCCAACGTCCCTGATCGCCCGACGGTTCCCGGGCCTGCGCTAGTTCGGCACCTCGTCGACCGTCTTGAACCACACCATCTGCGTCTTCCAGCCGTTCGCCGCGGCGGCGGAGGCGAAGCGGCGCGCCCAGTCGGGATCGCGCCGTCCGGTCTTGGTGGAAACGAGCTGTTCGGGCAGCCCGCCCTGGCCGGTCAGCAGCAGAAAGCCCGACCAGCCCTCGTGCGTCACGTCCACCTGGAAGCGGTAGCGGTCGCCGCCCAAGTCGGTGATCGCCCCCGTCTTGCCCGCCTGCGCGAGGTAGCTCGTCAGCGCGCGGCGGTCGGGCAGCAGCACCTCTACTTCGCCGCTCGGCTCGATGCCGTAGAAGGCGAATTGCTGGCGGGGGTTGCCGATGTCGAGGTTGAGCACGGCGCGCGCGCCCACCTTGCCCTTGTCCACGCTGTCGGTCAGGCGGCCCATCTCGAACTTGCGCTGCGCCACCGTCAGCAAGGCGGGGCCGGTGTCGCGCACCGCGCGGAACGCATCCAGCGAGGCGCACATGTCGCGGTGGATCGGCGCCACCTCCGAGAAGTCGGACGAGCCGAGCGTGGCCCCGCCCGCGGCGACCGCATTCGCCAGCACGGCCTGCGCCGCCGCCGGATCGCCCGCTGCCCCCGCCAGCGCCACGGTGGCGCCGTCGCCACCCCGCCCGGCGCCCGTGACGTTGAGCCACGAACAGCCGATGCCGGGCAGCGTGCGTGCGACGATCGCCTCCGCCGTGGCCCCGGCCGGCGCCGCCCGGCCCGCGACGGGCGCCACCGCGGCGGTTTCGGCCGATGGCCCGCCGCCTGCCAGGAGGTAGATCGCGCCCCCTGCCACGGCCGCCAGCGCCGCCGCGCCACCGCCTAGCAGCAGCGCCAGGCTCGGCCGGCGCGGCGCGGCGGCGGCAGGCGCGGTCGGCGCCGGTCGCGCCTTGGCGGCAGGTGCGGGCGCCGCGTCCGGCAAGGGCGACGCAGGCGCGCGCAAGGCGTCCAGCACCGCCTCCATCGAGCGCAGCCGTTCCGCGGGATCGGGGGCCAGCATGCGGCGCAGCGTCGGCAGCAGCAGGTCGGGCACGCCGGCGAGGTCCGGACCCTTGCGGCGCTTATCGATCGCATCGACGAAGCTGCCCGACAGATCGGGATTGCGCCCCTGCGCCACCGCCAGGATGACGAGGCCCAGGCTGTACACGTCCGTCCACGGCCCGATCTGGCGGTCGAAGTCGCCGAGCTGCTCGGGCGCGACATAGCCGAGCTTGCCGGCGAAGCCGTCGCCCACCACCGTCTTGGCCGATGGATCAAGGTCCTTGGCGATGCCGAAATCGATAATCTTGGCGCGGTCGAGCCGCCCGTCCTCCAGCAGCACGTTGTCGGGCGAGATGTCGCGATGGATCGCGCCGAGATTGTGCGCCACCTCCAGCCCCGTCGCCAGCCGGCGGGTCAGCGCCACCAGTTCGTCGCCGCTCGGCCGCACGTCGCCCAGCACGTCGTTCAGGTTCTGGCCGTCGATATATTCGGTGACGATGTAGAGGACGTCGAGCTGCGGCTCCTGCGCCAGCACCCGATATTGCACCAGCGCGGGGTTGCTGAGCCTGGTCAGCGTGCGCGCTTCCTTGCGGAACATCGCCTGGATGTTGGGATCGGCGGCGAGCGCGGGCAGCATGACCTTGATCGCGACGCGTTCGTCGCTGTTGATGTTCACGCCCTCGAACACCTCGCCCATGCCGCCGCGGGCCAGGAAGCGGCGCACCTCGAAGATGTGGTTCAGCACGTCGCCTTCGCGGATGCCGCTGCCTTCGCGGCGCGGGGCGGGCGCGGCGGGGGACGGCGGCGCCGATCCGCCGGCGACGAACACGGTCCGGGGTTCGTCGTCGGCTGCGCTCATCTTGCTCCTCGTGCCGTTCGGACCTAGCGCCTCGCGCGGCGCTTCTGCAAGCGGGGGAGGGGGCCGGGTGGCGGTGGACTATTGGCAGGGCCTGTCGCTCGATCCGCGCACCTGGGTCGAGCCCGCCGCCGCCGCGCCCGCTCCCGCCTCGGCGGCGGACAGGCGGCGGCTGCTCCTGTCCTGCCTCCTGTCCGCGGCCGTGCTTGCGGCGGGCGGGGTCGCCGCGCGGCTGAGCCGCCCGTCCGTGCCGGTGGAGGTCGCGGCTTCGCGTCCGATCAAGCGCACGGTGGTGCTGGCGGGCGCGGACGAGCTGGCGGGCGCGCTCGCCGCCAACGGGGTCGAGCCCGCCGCCGCCGCGCAGGCCGCCGCCGCCGCCCAGTCCGGCCTTGTTCCCACGGGCGAGATAAAGGCGGCGGTGACCCTGTTCGCCGAGCCTGCCGGCCCGCGCCTGGAGCGGCTGGAACTATCCAATCCCGATGGATCGGGCATCGTGGTGGCGCGCGCGGGCGCGGGCTTCACGGGCGAGCGGGTGACGGCGGACCTGTCCACGCGCACGGTGGTGCGCCGCGGCGTGATGGACGGGGAGAGCTTCTACTCCTCCGCGGTTGCCGCGGGCATCAACGACAGCCTGATTCCAGAATTCGCGCGCGCGCTGTCGTTCGACTTCGACTTTCAGCGCGACGTGCATCGCGGCGACGCGTTCGAGGCGGCGTTCGAGCAGGCGGTGGACAAGGCCGGTGCCCCCATCGGCGCCCCCCGCCTGCTCTACGCATCGCTGACCGGCGCCAGCAGGCGCGCGGCGGTGTACCGGTTCGCGGGCGCGGACGGGCAGGACGGCTGGTTCGACGCGAACGGCCGCAGCAACAAGCGCGCGCTGATGCGCACGCCCGTGGACGGGGCGCGCGTGTCCTCCACCTTCGGCTTCCGCATCCACCCGGTGCTGGGCTTCCACAAGTTCCACAAGGGCGTGGACTTCGCCGCCGCGGTGGGCACGCCCGTGTTCGCGGCGGGCAGCGGCGTGATCGAAAGCGCCGTGCCGTCGGACAGCGCGGGCAATTGGGTGCGGCTGCGCCACGACAATGGCTGGGAGACGGTGTACATGCACCTCGACCGCTTCGCGCCCGGCATCGCCGGCCACGGCGCGCGCGTCGCGCAGGGGCAGCAGATCGGCGCGGTTGGCACCACGGGCCGCTCGACGGGGCCCCACCTCCATTACGAGCTCCATGTCGGCGGCGAGGCGGTGGATCCGGCCAAGGTCGAGGTGGCCGCCGGCACCACGCTCTCCGGCGCGGCGCGCACCGCATTCGAGCGCGCGCGCGATCGCATCGACGTCAGCCGCGCCGGCCAGCTCTAGCGTCCCGGCGCAACGAACCCTGGCTTTCGCACGCATAATAGTGTAAAAGGTTCCCGGCTGAAAATACCAGGCGCGCGCCGACGCGCGCGAGCGCGGGTGGGCGGATTGGGGATCATCAGGAAAGCCGCAGGGCTGGCGCTGGTCGCCATGGTGGCCCAGGGCGGCGCAGCGCAGGAAAGGCCAAGCGTGCCCAACAGCGTGCCCAGCCGTCAGCAGGTGCTGCCGCCGACGCCGCAGCCGCTGCGCCCCGCCGCCCCGCCGCGCGTCGATGCCAGTCGGGTCGCGCGCACCGCGCCTTGCCCACTGGAGAATTCGCCGCTGCGCGCCACCCTGTCCGCCGTGCGCTTCACGCGGCCGGACGGCAGCGCGGTCGTGCCGGCGATCGCGCAGGCGCTGGCGGAGGTGCGGGTGCCCGCGGGCGACGGGCCGATCAGCGCGGTGTGCACGGTACGCGACCGCGCCAACGAGGCGCTGCGCAGCCGCGGCTTTGTCGCTTCCGTGCAGATCCCGCCGCAGACGCTGGCCAGCGGCACGCTCACGCTGGTGGTGGTGACCGCGCGCATCACGGAGGTGCGCGTGCGCGGCGACGCCGGCCGCTACCGCGCCGCTCTGCTGCCGCGGATCGAGAAGCTGAAGGCGCTGGACCCGCTCAACGAGCGCGACGCGGAGCGCATCCTGCTGCTCGCCAACGACATTCCTGGCCTGTCCGTGCAGCTGTCGCTGCGCCCGGCGGGCACGACGCCCGGTGCGGTGATCGGCGACCTTTCCATCACGCGTACCGCGTTCAAGATCATCGCCAACGTCCAGAATTACGGCTCGCGCCAGCTCGGCCGCTACACCGGCTATGCGCGCGGCGAACTATATGGCCTGCTGACGCCGACCGACATCGGCTATCTCGGCATCTCCACCACCATTCCTTTCCGCGAGCAGCAGGTGGTGCAGGCCGGCTATACGAGCGGGGTCGGCTCGAACGGCTTCACGGCGGGCGGGCGCTTCAACTATGCCTGGTCGCGGCCCGATCTGGGCGCGCTGGACCTGCGCTCGCGCTCCGTCATCGGCGGCATCGACCTGCTCCAGCCGCTCGTGCGCCAAGTCGATCGCAGCCTGTCGGTCGGCGGCGGCGCCGAGCTGATCGAGCAGCGCACGCGCGTCTATGGCGACGGCGGATCGAGCCCGCTCAACCTCGACAAGCTGCGCGTGCTCTACCTGCGCAGTTCGGGCAGCCTGCGGCTGCGCCGTGGCGACGGCAGCGAGGCGTTCCTGCTGGCCGGCGCGGTGGAGGTGCGCAAGGGCCTGTCCGTGCTCGGCGCGACGCGCCGCGGCGAGGATGGCGCCGGCGGCGGCTATACGCCGTCGCGCTTCGGCGCGGACCCGCAGGCATGGGTGGTGCGCGCCAACGTCGACGGCAGCGTGCGGCTGGGGCCGGTGTCGATCGCCAGCGACGTCAAGGCGCAATGGGCCAACCACCCGCTTCTCAACTTCGAGGAGTTCGCGATCGGCAACCTCACCTCCGGCCGCGGCTACGATCCCGGCTCCAACAGCGGCGACCGCGCGGTGGGGCTCGCCAACGAGGTGCGGCTGGACATCCGCCGCTTCCCGCGCGTGCCGTTGCAGCTGTTCGCGTTCGGCGACGTCGTATGGCTGTGGAACCTCGGCGGCGACACCACGGAGGCGCGCCGCCGGCTGCGCTCGGCGGGCGGCGGCATCCGCGCGACGCTGCCCGGCCGCCTGTTCCTGGAGGCATCCTATGCCCGCCCGTTCGACCGCGCCTTTTCGCTCGACCAGCGCCGCCCGCCGGCCCGCGTGCTGCTGTCGCTGACGGCGCAGCTCGCGCCCGTGCGGCGCTAGGCCGATGCGCCGCGACCTCCCCGTGACGAGCCGCCTGGCGCTCGCCACCGCGCTGCTGGCGACCGCAACCGTGCACGCGCAGATCGCTGCGCCGGTGCAGGGCAACATCCTCACCTCCAGCGCGGGCGTGACGGTGACGCCGCCGGCCGGCGGTGCGGCGCTCACCACCGTGGCGGTGCCCGACGGACGGACGATCATCAACTGGAAGGCGTTCGACGTGCCGGCCGGCACCGAAACGCGCTTCCTGACGCAAACCGCCCGGCCGGGCGCGGTGCTGAACCGGGTCACGGGCGCGAGCGGCGCCATCCCGCCCTCCACCATCGCCGGCCGGCTGTCGGCGGGCTATGGCGCGGTGGGCACGGCGGGGGCGGACGGCACGCAGGGCGCGCACCTGCAGGTATTCGTCGTCAATTCGGCGGGGATCGTGTTCGGCCCCAACGCCAACGTCAACGTCGGCGGGCTGGTCGCGAGCACGCGCAACATCCTGAACGGCGACTTCCTGGCCGGCCGCCTCCGGTTCCAGGCACAGGAGACGGACGGCGCGGCGGGCGCGGACGGCGTGACGGGCACGGCCGCCGGCACCGCCTTTACCGCGCTGACGGGCGCCAAGGGCGTGCAGGTGCTTGGCGGGTCGCGCATCGCCACCACCGGCAAGCCGGCGGCGGGCGATCCCGCGGCGGGCGCGCTGTTCCTGATCGGCGCGACCGTCAACGCCGCGGCCGGCAGCACCGTCGCCGCGGCCAGTGGCGACACCGCCTTTGTCGCCGCGGACGACGTGCTGATCACGCCTCGTGTGGACAGCCCGCTGTCGATCGTCATCGGCAAGGGTACGCTGGTCACCGACGCGCTGCGCGTCGCCGGCAGCGTGCAGGGGCGCAGCGTCACGCTCGCGCTCGCCTCGCAGAACAGCATCACCAACAGCCTGGTCGCGGCGGGATCGTTGGAGGCGACGGGCGCCGTCGATACCAGCAACGGCGTGGTGCTGCTGGCGGATGCGGCACCCGTCGGCGCGGGCGTGACCGTGCCGCTGGTCGGCGGCGGCACCAGCGGCATCACCTCCACCGCGCGGATCACCAGCGCGAGCGAGGTCGACGTGGCGGCGAGCGGCACCGCCGCAATCAACGCCAACGTCGCCGCCAATGGCGGCCGCTACCGCGTCGCCGCGGACACGATCACGCTCGGCCGATCGACGCAGACAGCCCGAACGGACATCCTGCTCACCGCGGGCGATGGGGGCATCGTCAGCAGCGGCGCGGTGACGCTGTCGTCCAACCGTGCAGGCGCGGCTGGGGGCGCGCTCGCCAGTCGTTCGATTGCGCTGGTCACCACCGGGGGCATCAATCTGGCGTCCGCGACACTGAATGCCCCTGCGGGCGTGCTGGCGGTGGTGGCCAACCCGCTGGCCGCGGGCGGGCTGCGCCTGGGCAGCGTCCGCGCGGCGGGCCTGGTCGGGCTCGTGGGCGACGCGTTCCAGGCGGGGCTCACGCTGGCCGGCCCGGTCACCACGGGCGATCTCACGCTCACGGGGCCGCTGACGCTCGACACGGGCAGCGCCGCGATCAGCACGGGCGCGGTTTCGGCGACCGCCATCAGCCTAACCGGCGGACGCGTTTCCGCAGCGTCGCTCGTCGCCACGAAGGGCGGGATCGGGGTCGACGCCGTCAGCCTCGGCGTCACGGGCGAGGTCACCACCCGCACGACGGGTGACATCCGCCTCGGCACCACCAGCACCATCGGCACGGGTGCGGTGTCCGCGGGCGGCGCGCTGCGCATCGACGCGGCAGGCGCGGTGGAGGCGGCCAGCCTGTCCGCCGCGGGCGCGCTCCGCATCGGCGCGGCCACGCAGCCGACCAGCCTGGTGGTGCAGGGCGCCACCGGCGCCGGCCGCGCGCTGGAGGTGACGACCAAGGGCGACCAGACGTTCGTCGGCAAGGTCTCGGCCGGTACGGCGGGCGGCGGCCCCGGCGGCGCCGCGACGCTGGACGCGGGCAGTGCCGACATTGTCCTGCAACGCGATCTGATCGCCACGGGACGCGCCACGATCACCGGCGCGCAGGTCACTGCCACCGGCGTCACCATCACCGGCAGCGACGTCACCGTCTCCGGCGTCGGCGCGGGCAGCGCGCTGCGGCTCGGCGCGCTCTCCGCCACCGGGCCGAGCACGGCGCTGGACAGCGCTACCGGCACGGTCTCCGTCACCGCGGCGAGCGGAACCGCCAGCGTCCTGGGCGCGGTGGATGCGGCAAGCGATTATCGCGTGCGGGCGCAGGCAGTGTCGCTCGGTACGGGCGTGCGCCAGCAGGCGGGCCGCGACATCCTGCTCCAGGCGACCGCCGACGCGGTGAGCGGCGGCAGGGGTCTGGTCCTCGCCGCCGCGCGGGGCGCGGACGCATCGCTGCTGGCCTATGGCACGGGCGGCGTGGCGCTCGACGCGGGCAGCTCCATCGTCGGCCGCGGCGGCGCGCTCACCGTAGGCATCGGGGCCGGCGCCGGCCAGGCGATCGCGCTTGGTGCCGTCACGGCCAACCGATTGACGGGCGCGGCGCCTGCGGGCGACACGCTCGCTTTGGCCGATCTCGCGCCCACCGGCCGCGTCACGCTGGGCGGCACGGTCACCGTCGACCGCTCGCTCGACCTGCAAACGAGCGGCGACCGGCTGTCGGTCGGCAAGGTCACCGTGACCGGCGCCGATCCCGCGGAGCCTGCCGCCTCCGTGCGCCTTGCCACCACCGCCGACGGCGCACCGATCCTGATCGGCGGCGTGGTGCAGGCCGCGGGCGCGGCGACGCTGGACGCGACGGGCGCGATCAGCGGCGGCCTGGCCGGCACCGGCCTGGTGTCGACGGGCGGCGCGGCGTCGGCGACCGGGACCGGCGTGCAGCTCGGGCAGGTCAAGGGGCTGACCGCCGCGGTCGTGGCGCGGGGCGGCGCGGCGACGCTGGGCGAGCTTGTCGCCACCGGCCTCGTGGCCCCCGGCGCGGTTGCGGCCTCCGCCACGGGCGCGGGCATCACCATCACCACCGCCAGCACCGCCGCCGGCCTCCTTGATCTGCGGTCGACCGGCGATCTGCAGCTCGGCACGGGCACGGGCGCGGACGGCGTGGTGCTGTCCGCGGCCGGCGACGCGCGCATCGGCACGGCGCGCGCGACGGGCACGGTCGCGCGGCCGCGGGCCGACCTGCGGCTGCTGGACGCGCGCGACGTGGGCGGCCTGACCGCAGGCTCGGCCGCGACGCTCTCCGCCACCGGCACGCTGGACGTGCTGGCGCGCGGCGTGGTCCGGCTGGGCGAAGCGAGCGGCGCGCTGGGCGCCACGGTAAAGGGCGGGATCGTCGCCATCGACGCGCTCGCCTCCTCCGCCGGCGACGCTACCGCCGAGAGCACCGTTGCGGGCGCGACGATCGGCAGCATCACCGCGCGGGGATCGGCGACGGTCACGGCGCGCACCGCCGCGCGCGTGCGCGGTGCGGTGTCGGCGGGCGGCGACTATCGCGTGTCGGGGGCGACCGTCGCGCTAGGCGCGGCCGAGCAGGCCGCCGATGGCGCGGTGGATATCGTCGCCGCCTCGACCATCACGGGCGATGCGGGCCTGCGGCTCACCAGCAACAATACGGGCGCGGGCAGCGGCGCGCTGACGCTGCGCACCACCGCCGCCGTCGGCGGATCGATCGACCTGGCGGGCACCGTGCTGCGCGGCGGCCCCGATTTCCAGTCGGACGTGCGCATCGGCGCGGGCGCGCGTGACGACCGGCTGGTGCTGGGCGAGGTGCGCGCGCGCGGCCTGCTGGGCACGATCGACGGCGGCGCTGCACCCACCTACTCGGTCGGGCTGGAACGCGCGGGTGCGATCACCGTCGGCGCGGTGACGCTGGCCGACCGGCTCCGGCTGGTGGCGGGCGACACGCTGGCGGCAGGCGCGCTGGCGGCGAACGGGGTGGAGATCACCGCGCGCGGCACGGCGGGCACCATCCCCTCCATCCTGGCGACGGGCGGCGACGTCCGCATCACCAGCGGCGGCCTCTTCTCCGTTGGCGGCGCGGTGACCGCGCGCGCGGGCGGGATCGCGCTCGACGGCGCGGGCGACTACCGGCTGGGCAGCGTGGCGGCCACGGGCGGCGACGTGACCTCCACCGGCAGCGGCGCGATCGAGGTCGTGGGCCTGCTCTCGGCGCGGCGTGCGGGCGGGGTGGGCGGCGCGATCGGCGTGGATGGCGCGAGCCGATTGCAGACGGCCGGCCTTGATGCCAACGGCGCGATCGCGATCGGCCAGGCGCGCGCGGTCGGTAGCGTGTCCATTACCGGCCCGGTCGCGGCAGGCGGCGTCCTTGCCGTGCGGACGGGCGCCGGCCAGACCTATACGGCGGCGGTAACGGCCGGAACTTCGGCCACGCTGGAAGCGGGCGGAGCGCTGCTGCTCGACACGCTGGCGGCGAACGGCACGGTCCGCCTCGACGCCGCGTCGATCACGGCCAGGTCGGTGACGGGCGGCGCGTCCGTCACGCTGGCGGCGGATGACGCCGCGGTCGCGGGCACGATCGCCGGCACGGGCGTGCAGGTGGATGCCGGCCGCATCGCGATCGACACGCTGGCGGATGCGCGCGGCGGCGCACTGGCGCTGACCGCGGCGCCTGGCGGCATCCAGCTGCGCACCGGGCGCGGCGCGAGCGCGACGCTGTCGGCGCAGGGCGCACTTGAAGCAGGATCGGTTGACGTCACGGGCGACCTCGCCGTGCTGCGTGCGGCCGCCGTCCGCGGCTATCCCGGCCTCGCCCCGCGGGCGGAGCTGACGGCAGGGCGCAACCTCCAGGTCGCGACATCGGGCGAGGCGCTGCTCGGCGTCGCGCGCGCCGGGGCTGACGCACGGATCGACGCGGGCACGCTCGACGTGACGCAGGCAGCGGCCGGCGGCTTGCTCCAGCTCGCGACCACAAGCGGCGCGCTTCGCATCGCCGGAGGGCAGGGCGGGCAGGTGTCGCTGTCGGCTGCAGGCGCGCTGGAAGCGGGCAAGGTCGATGCCCGCAGTGACCTCGCCGTGCTGCGCGCGACGGACATCCGCGGCTATCCCGGCCTTTCCACGCGGGCGGAGCTGACGGCGGGGCGCAATCTCCAGGTCGCGTCGTCAGGCGAGGCGCTGCTGGGCATTGCCCGCGCCGGGGCTGACGCACGGATCGACGCGGGCACGCTCGACGTGACGCAGGCAGCGGCCGGCGTCCTGCTCCAGCTCGCGACCACAAGCGGCGCGTTGCGCATCGCCGCGGGGCAAGGCGGGCAGGTGTCGCTGTCGGCTGCGGGCGCGCTGGAAGCGGGCAAGGTCGAGGCCGGCGGCGACCTCGCCATACTGCGCGCGACCGACATCCGCGGCTATCCCGGCCTCCTTCCGCGGGCGGATCTGACGGCAGGGCGCAACCTCCAGGTCAACGCCTCCGGCCAGGCGCTGCTGGGCGTGGCGCGCGCCGGGGGCGATGCGCGGATCGTCGCGGGCTCGCTCGACATCACCGAGGCTGCGGCGGGCGGCGCGCTGGCGCTCACCGCCACCGGTGGAGACCTGCGCGTCGAGCGCGCCACGGGCGGCGCGGGGGCGACCCTGTCCACCACCGGCGGCGCCACGATCGGCACCGCCGCCGCGACCGGTGCGGGCGCCGACCTGGTGGTCGCGCAGGCGGGCTCGCTCGGCGGCCTGACGCCAGACGAGCGTGCCGAGCTGTCGGCAGCGCGCGACCTGTCGGCGCTGGTCACGGGCGCGATCCGGGCGGGGCCGGTGACCGCGGGCAATGCCGCGCGGCTGACGGGCGGCAGCCTGGACGTGTCGACGATCGCCGCACCCACGGTCGAGCTGGTCGCCACCGCCGGCGACGCCACCCTGGGAAGCGTGACCGCGACGGAGGCGACGCTGACCGCCGAGCGCGGCGCGGCCACCGTCGCCAGCCTGGCCGCCGGCCGCGCCACGGTGCGCGCGGGCACGGTGGCGCTGGCGGCCGTGACGGGCGGCACGCTGGACGCGACCAGCCTTTCGGGCGGGATCGGCATCGGCGCGCTCACCCTGTCCGGCGACGCGCGGCTGACGTCCGCCACCGACGTGGCGATCGATACGGGCGAGGTTGCGGGCGCGATCTCCATCGTCGCCGGCGGCCGTGTCACCGGCCCCGTTCTCCAGGCCGGCGGCGCCTTCGACGCGCGCGGCTTCGATCTGGCGCTGGGCGACGTGGCGGGCGCTACCGTGGCGCTGACGGCGGCGGGCGGCGATCTCACGGTGGGCAATGCCAGCGGCGCGAACGGCGTGTCGCTGACCAAGACGGGCGGCATCGGCGGCGTCACCGTCGGCGCAGCGCTCTCCGCCGCGAACGGCCCGGTGACGGTGGCCAGCGACACCTTCCTTGCCGCGCCCCTGATCGCGGCGGGCGGCCTGGCGACGCTGCGCACGGGCGGCGACGCGCGCGTGGACACGCTGCGTGCAGCGTCGCTCGACCTCGCCAGCGGCGGCGACGCCGCGCTGACCACGCTCACCGTCGCCGGCGACGCGCGCATCGCCGCGGCGGGCGCACTGCGGCTGGATGGCCCGGTGGCGGCAGGATCGCTGGATGCGAGCGGGCGCACGGTGACGCTGGGTGCCGCGGACGGGAACGTGACGCAGGCGGCCACCGGCGCGATCCGCATCGCCGCCACCGACGGCACGGTGACCGGCCTCGGTGGGCTGACGCTGCAGTCGGACACGGACGGCGACGGCACCGGCGATCTGCTGCTGGGCGCCACGCGCGGGCTTGCCTTCGCGTCGGCCACCTCGCTGCTGGGCGGGGTGGACGGCAGCGCGGCGGTGCGGCTGGCGCCGGGCGCGGGAGCGTCCGTCACGCTGGACGGGGTGGACGCGCGCACGTTGCTGTCGGCCGATCCCGCGGCGACGCGCTTCGCGCATGACGGCGCGCTCACCATCACCTGGCTGCGCGTGCGCGACGATGCGACGATCGCGCTGACAGGCGCGGCCGCGCCGCTGACCATCGGCACGGGCCTGTCGCGCACCGGCGCGCTGCAAGTGTCGACAGAGGCAGCGCTGGCCGCAGGGAGCCTGTCCGCCGCCACCGCGCTGCTGGCGCAGGGGTCCACCGCCACGGTGGAGACGGCGGCGGGCGGCACGGTGACGCTGGCCGCGACGGCGGGTGCGCTCGCGGTCGGCAGCGTGTCCGCCACCGGCGACGCCACGCTGCGCGCCGCGGAAGCGTTGCGCGTCGACACCGCCACGGCGGGCGGGCGGCTGGCGTTGCGCGCGACGGGCGACGTCACCGGCCGCGGCACGGCGGCGGGCGAGAGCCCGACCGTGCTGACGGGCGCGCGCAACGTGGAGGTCGTCTCCGCGAACGGCGCGGTGCTGGCCGATGGCATCACGAGCGACGGCGCGGTCGCCGTGTCGGCCGGCCGCGCGGCGCGGCTGGCCCGCATCCGGGCGGGCGGCGACGTCGCAGTCACGGCGCTCACGATCGATGCGGGCAATATCGCCACCACGGCCGGCGGGCTGAGCCTGACCGCAACCGGCGGCGACCTCGCGCTTATCGACGGCAGCGCGCCGGGCGCGATGACGCTCGCCGCCTCGGGTGCGGCGCGGATCGGCGCGCTCACGGCCGGCGGCACGCTCGCGCTCAGCGCGGGCACGCTGGATCTGACCGCCGCCCGCACGGGCGGTGCGGCGACGCTCTCGGTTGCGGGCGGCGCGACCTTCGGCGCGCTCGCCAGCGGCGGCGCGCTTTCCATCGACGCGGGCGAGCTGCGCGCGCCGGACCTCGCCAGCGATGGCGCGCTGGCGCTGCGCGTCGGCGGGGCGGCGCGACTCGATCGCGTACGGGCCATCGGCGCCGCGCAGGCTGCCGCCGGCTCGCTCGACATCGGCGACATCGCCAGCAGCGCGGGCGGGCTGACGCTCGCCGCCACGGCCGGCGATCTGGTGGTGGGACGCGCAAGCGCCGCGGGTGGCGCGGCCTTGTCGGCGACGGGCGCGGCGCGCATCGGCACGGCGGAGGCGGGCGGCGCGCTCGACATCGCCGGCCGCACGCTTGAGCTCGCCAGCGGGCGGGCGGGCGGTGCGCTTTCGCTCACGGCCTCGGCCGGCGCCCTGACGCTCGGCACGGGCAGCGCAGGCGCCACCGCCAGCCTCGTCACGCCCGAACTGGCGACGATCGGCACGCTGACGAGCAGCGCCGCCCTGCCCGCCAGCGGCAGCACCGTTACCGTACGCAGCGCCGACATCGCGGTGAATGGCCCGATCACGGGCGCGGCGATCACGCTCGCCAATACGCGCACAGGCAACGTCTTGCGGCTGGGCGATGCCCCCGCCGCGAACGCCGCCGAGTTCGGTGCCGCTGGCCCGGCCTATGCCCTGTCGAATGCCGAGCTCGCCCGGCTGACCACGGACCGACTGGTGGTGGCGACGGGGCCGGGGGCGGCGCAGCTCGGCGCCGTCACGCTCGCCGCCAGCGCCGGGCGGCAGGTCGTGCAGGTCCAGGGAGGCGGCCGCATCGACGTGTTGGGCCGCCTCGAAGCCGCCGGCGCGCCCGCCACGCGCACGATCGTGCTCGGCGGCGACGACACCGCCTCCGGGCGCGCCGACACGCTGCGCATCGCCGCCACGGCGGACGGCGGCGGCCGGATCGCGGTGGGCGCGGCCACGCTCGACCTGCGCGCCAACCGGGTGGTGGCGGGCGTGGACCAGGGACTGGCGGCGGCGCTGGGCCTGACGCCCGGCGGCACGCCGGAGGCGACGCAGCTGGTCGCCACGCGCTTCGTCGCCCAGCCCGGGTCCAATCTCTACAACGCGGCGGCGGGCGTGCCGCAGGGCCTGTTCACCGATCGCACGCTGATCACCGCCGGCCGGCTGGTGGTGCGCTACGGCGCTTTCGCATTGTTCCAGAATACCGGCCTGCCTGGCATCAGCTCGGGCGTGACGCTGGACGGCGGCGAGGCCGGGCCCGCGCTGGTGCTCGATCCGGCGGGGGCGGGCAACGCCTTTGCCCTGTTCGGCACGATCAACAATATCGGCAGCACCGCCACCGCGCTGCTCGGCAATTCGGTGATCCAGGTCGGCGGCGACGTGTCGCGGCCCGCCAGCCGGGTCAATGGCTGCCTGATCGGCGCGGCCGGGGCCGGGTGCCTCGCCAACAGCCTGGTGCAGCCCAACGTCAACCTGTTCGATGTCAGCCGCGCGGACGTGTTCCGCTCGGCGGAGGACCTGTCCTTGCCGTTCGAGCCGCTGGTCAGCACCAATAACGAGGCGCTGTTTTCCGACATCGCCGCCATCTCGCAGGCAGGCGATGCCCCCTGTGCCCCGGGCGAGCCATGCCCCACCGTCGGGGGCACGCGATGAGGCTTGCGCTGCCGCTGCTGATCGGGCTCGCCGCGCTGGCGGGCGCCGCCGCGCCACGCCGCGCCGCGCTTCCCGATCCGGTGCCGCTCGGCCGCGACGCCACGGGCGAGCCGTGCACCGCCGCGCGCAACTGGCGCGACCCGCGATTGGGCGACGCCTTCGACGCAGCGTGGAGCCTGACCTGCCGCGGCGTCAGCGCCAGCCGTCCGGTCGGCTTCGTACTGCAGCTGCACGACCGCACGCGCGTGCCGGTCGATCCGCGCAATTGCGGCGCCGCCGACACGCGGCCGCTCGCCGGGCTGGGTTCGGCCAGCGTGCGCCTGTGCCAGGATCCGGCGCTGGGGCAGCTCGCGGTGGTGCGGCTCGAGCGGCGCGGCGGGGCGGTGGTAGGCGCTGCCGCCGCCACCGCGCTCGGCCCGCTGGAGGCCTTGCTGCGGCTGGTGACCGTGACCGGCCAAGCGGTGCCCGATCGCGACGCAACCGTGCGTCCTTCGCTCGCCACTGCCGGTCTGGCCGCCCCGCCTGCGCTTGCCGAGACGCGCGTGGAGCGCGGCTTCGATCCGTCGATCGCGCTCCAGACAGGCACCTCGCTCAACCAGCGCGGCCTGTACGTCGACGCGTCGCGGCTGCTCAACGATGCGCTGTCGCGCGTCTCTACTGATGTGGGCACCGCCACGCGCGCGGAGCTGGAGCTGGAGGCGGCACTGGCCGATTCCAACATCAGCCAGTTCGACGCCGCCGACGATCATTTCGAGCGCGCGGACGCGCTGCTCAAGGGCGGCATCGACCTCGATCGCGCCTCGTCGCTGCAGAGCAAGCGCGCGACCTATCGTGGGCTGGACCTGCTCAACCGCCGGCAATGGACCGCCGCCATCGCGGTGATGGCCGACCAGGAGGCGACCGATCCGCTGCAGGACCCGGCGACGCTGTCGCGCCTCAACCAGCCCTCGGCCCGTGCCGGTGCGTCCGCCGCGACCTCCAGCGCCAACGCCGCCCAGCTCGCCCGCCTGCTGCTGGAGGCGCAGCGCAATTGGGCGCGCAGCGTTGCGCTGCTCGCCACCAACCGGGTGGCGGACAGCCGCGCCGCGGCGGCGGTGGCGAGCGACTATGTCGACCAGCTGCAGCGCACGGTGCAGCCGGCGGCGCTCTCCGCGACCAAGGCGCGCATCCTGCGCCAGATCGGGCGGGTCGATGCGCGCGAAGGCCGGATCGACGCGGCCATCGACGCCTTCGACTGTGCGCTCGCGGCCTTGCAGGGCGTGCCCGGCGACCCCGCCAAGACCTGTCCCATGGCGGTGCCGCCAGCGCGGCTGCGCGGCGGCGTGGCGGCCGGGCCGGGACCGATGATCGCGGAGACCGAGCTGGAGCGCGCGGGCCTGCTCGCGCGCCGTCCGGGCGTGGCGCAGGACAAGTTGCTCGCCGACTATGATGCGGGCGTGGACGCGCTGATCGCGGCCAGTTCGGCGGGCGGCATCGTGCCGGCCTCGCTCGGCGGCTATCTCGACACGCTGGTGGCACTCGACGGCAAGGCGCACGACGAGGCGCTGGCGGAGAAGTTCTTCCGCGCGCTGCAGGCGGTGGGCGAGCCCGCCATCGCCCGCCAGCTCGCGCAGCTGCAATCGGTCGTCACCGCCGACAGCGGCCTCGGCGCCAAGGTGCGCGACCGGGCGGAGGCCGAGCGCGACGTGGTGCGGCTGCGCTACGCGATCGCCTCCGCCGATGCCAAGGACACGGCCGGGCTGGACGCGCTGGAGCGGCAGCGCGCGGCGGCGGAGGACCGGCTTGCCGCCATCAACCTCCAGATTGCGGGCGACGGGCGCTTCCGCGCGGTGGACGATCAGCCGGCGACGGTGGCCGACGTGCGCCGCGCGCTTCGGCCGGGCGAGGTCTACCTCAAGCTCAGCCGCGTGCGTGCGCGCGCTTATGGCATCGCGGTCACGCCCACGCGCAGCTTCCTTTACGCGGTGGCGGTGCCGGCGGACGATCTCGACGCGGTGACGCGGCGCGTGCGCGCCTCCATCCGCTCGGACGCGACCGCGCTCCCCTTCTTCGACGTGCCCGCCGCTTTCGCCCTGTTCCGGCTCGTCGCCGGGCCGGCGGAAGGCGCGCTGCTCGGCGCCAAGGCGGTGGTGCTCGACACGGCGGGCGTGCTGCAGAACGTGCCCGCGGGCGTGCTGGTGGTCGATCGCGCGAGCGTCGACCGCTACGTCGCGCGCCGGGCGGCCGCGCCCAACGATTATAGCGGCGTGGCCTTCCTGGCGGCGCGGGCCGACATCTCCAACGCGCTGTCGCCGCGCTCCTTCCTGATCGCGCGCGCGCTGCCGCAATCGGCCGCACCGCGCCCGTTCATCGGCTTCGGCCAGAATGCGCCGCCGGAGACGCTGTCGGGCGAGGCGGCCAAGCGGCTGGTGGCGTTCGGCAGCGGCTGCGCCACGCCCTATGGCGAGCTTGCCGCCGTCATGGGCGCGCAGGCACCGGTGAGCGCGCACGAGATCGCGGTCGCGGCGGCGGCGCTGGGCGATCCGCAGGCGCCGGAGATTACGGGGCGCGCCTTCACCGACACGGCGGTGCTGGCGCAGAATGCCAAGGACGCGTTCGGCCGCTACCAGGTGGTCCATTTCGCGACGCACGGCCTGCCCGAGACGCGCTGGCGCTGCACGGTGGTGCCGCCCGCTTTGGTCACCACGCTGGCGCCGCCCGCCCCGCCGGGCGAGCCGCAGTCGGACGGGCTGCTGAGCTTCGCCGACGTCGCCGGCCTGCGGCTCGACGCCAATCTCGTCGTGCTGTCTGCCTGCGAGACGGCGGCGGGCGTGTCGGGCGTCGGCGGTCGGCGCGCGGGCCAGGACGAATCGGCCGAGTCGCTCGACGGGCTGGTGCGCGCCTTCATCACCGCCAATGCGCGCGCGGTGCTGGCCACCTATTGGAAGGTGCCCGCCATCGCCGAGACCGACGAGTTCATGCGCAGCTTCTACGGCACCGGCCGCACCGCCCCGATCGGCACGGCGCTGCGGACGGCGCAGATGGGCATGATCGGCAATCCGCGCTTTTCGCACCCCTATTTCTGGGGCGCCTATTTCCTGGTGGGCGACGCCGCCAAGACGATGCTGACGCCCGCCCCCGTGCGGACCGCCGCGCGATGACGGCGCCGCGCGCGCGGCCGTGGGCCGTGCTGGCCGGTGCGGTCGCGGCGGCGGCGGCGGCGGTCACGGCGGTGCAGGCGATCGCTGGCTGGCTACCCGAGGCCTGGGGCTTGCCCACGCTGGAGGCCGCGCTGACGCTGCTGCTCGCCGCCGCGCTGACCGGCATCGCCCAGGCGGGGATCACGCTGTCGCACGCTCCGCGGCTGGCGCTGGGCGCGCGCGCACCGGCGATGGCGGCGCTGGGCGGCGCGATCGGCCTCGTCGTGCTGCTGGCAGCGCTCGGCTATGCGGCGCTGGCGGGCGTGACGCAGAGGGGGGCGGGCCAGGCGCTCGGCCTGATGCTGCCGCTCGGCGTCGGCTTGGTCGTGGTCCAGGCGGCGGGTGAGGAGCTGCTGTTCCGCGGCTGGCTGCAGCCCGCGCTCGCGCGCGATTGGCCGTCCGCGGCGGCGCTGGCGGCGTCGGCGCTCGCCTTCTCGCTGCTGCATCTGCTGGGCGGGGCGCGCGCGCCGCTGTCGCTGGTCAACATCGTGCTGGCGGGGCTGCTGTTCGGACTGTTGCGCGCGCGCACCGGCGGGCTGGCGGCGCCGATCGCGGCGCATGCGGCCTATAACGCAGCGGAGATGCTGCTGTTCGGGCTGGAGCCGAATCCCGGCGTCGGCAGCTACGGCGCGCTGTGGGACATCGATCTCGCCGGCAGCGGCTGGTGGGGCGGATCGGGCGAGGGCCTGAACGCCGCAATCGGCCTGTTCCTGGCCCTCGTGGCGGCGTTGCTGCCGCTCGCCGCGGGCGGGCTCCGGTGCGCCATGCCCGCCCGCGCGGGCATGGCGGGAAAGGCTACAGGTAGAGCTGCCGGTTGATCGGCAAGCCCTTCTCCTCGCAGTAGCTTTCATAGTGGTTCATGAACCACCACACGTCCAACGTCTCCACGTGCTGGCCATTCTCGTCGTAGAATTCGTTGGCGCCCTGCATCCAGAACAGGGCCTTCATGCCGTTCGGATCGTCGGTGACGAGCGTGTGCGCGGCGCCCGGCATCTCGGTGATGAACTCGCCCGGCCCGCAGGTCCACGGATATTCCAGGTAGCGGAACGAGCCTTCCAGCCCGATCGCCCACACCATGCCGCGGTGCTTGTGCGTGCCGATCACGCCCGGGCCCTTGATCCACAGGATGTTGCAATAGACGTTCTGGCGCACGTCGAACGCCAGGTGCCGGATCGCGGCATTGTCGCCGAACGGAACCCAGGGCGAGTCGGCCTCGGACGCGCCGACATAGGAGCCGTCCTGCCCATATTTCTGCATCAGGTGCCCGTACATTTCGGGCACGTTCACGACCTTGTAGGCCGATGACGGCGGCGCGCGCATCGGCGACGGCTTGGCGCGCGCCTCCTCCGCTTCGATCGCCTCGGGGATGATGGCGTGGGTGGCCATGCGTGCCTCTCCTACAGGTACAACTTGGGATTGATGGCGATGCCGTTCTCGCGGCAGTAGGTCTCGTAATGGTGGATGAACCACCACACGTCGGCGGTGTCGACCAGGTTGCCCGCCTCGTCATAGAACTCGATCGGGCCGTTCATCCAGCCGAACAGCTTCACGCCGTCGGGATGGTCGGTGACAAGCGTATGGCTCTCGCCGGGCGTTTCCAGGATCAGCCCGCCGGGCGAGGAGACCCAGTCATATTCGAGGTAGCGCACGCTGCCTTCCAGCGTGACCATAACGATGGTGCCGCGGTGCAGGTGCGTGCCGATCGTGCCCGGCTTCTTGACCCACAGGATGTTGGAATAGGTGTTGTTGCGCACGTCAAAGGCGAGATGCTTGATGGCGGCATTGTCGCCGAACGGGA
>Ga0325400_1001026_pt1 | contig 22412 bp, 22 predicted proteins | sample PopdelMetagenome_2_FD_205662 | JGI IMG/M metagenome (GOLD analysis project Ga0325400, IMG submission 205662) | Populus deltoides microbial communities from Bellville, Georgia, United States - Xylem-PdKOR-R1 | ecosystem: Host-associated > Plants > Phyllosphere > Stem > Wood/Secondary xylem...
GGCCGGTGAAGGTGGACGGGTCGCCGTCCATGAGCCGCACGACCCGGCCGCCGGCCTTGGCCGCCTTGACGACGAGCTTGGCCCGCGAGGCCCGCGTCAGCGGCTGGCCGTCGTCGCCGAACCCGGCGTCGACGATCTCGACCCCGGCGGGCGCGAACCGGCCCACGAGGTCCTCCCGGCTGGCCTGGTCGAGCACGACGACGTCGGCCGTGGTCAGCAGGTCGACGGCGCGCACCGTCAGCAGGCCCGGGTCTCCCGGGCCGGCACCGACGAAGGAGACGTGGCCGAGGGCCTTGTCGGCCTTGGCGCGCTGGTCGGAGCTCTTCGAGGCCTTGCCCGCGGAGCGGCCGGTCGGCTTCTTCGACCGCGACTGCTCGGGGACGTGGGCGTCGTCGTCGGACGCGCGGTGCTTCTTCGCATCCACGATCTCGGTCAGGACGCTGAGGTCAGCGCCGACGGCACTGCTCACCTCGACCTGATCAGCCACGGGCTGATCCACCACGATCTCCTCGACGGCGACCACCTCAGCGTCGACCTGTTCGGCCACACCGTTCGTCATCGTGCTCACGAGCCACTCTCCGGATCGGGACGTGGACCGTCGGCCGGACGGTCCTGGGGGTGGTTCTGCAACTGGTCAGCCAGCAGTTCGGTGGCCAGCTCGGCGCCCAGCGCCCGAGCGGCGGTCTCATCGGTGACGGTCAGGGGGCGCACGGCGCGGACGAGCCCGACCTGCCCGACCGCCCCTTCGACGGCAACGTGCAGCTCGGCGCCGTCCGCGTACGCGCCGACGGGAGCCGAGCAGCCGGCCTCCAACGACGCCAGCACCTGACGTTCGGCGGCGACGGCGATCCGCACGGCCGGCACGTCCAACGCCTTCAGCGCGGCGAGCAGCTCGTGGTCGTCGGCCCGGCACTCCACCGCCAGCGCACCCTGGCCGGGTGCGGGGACGACGGTGCGGGGGTCGAAGAGTTCGCTCGCCTCACCGAGGCGGCCGAGCCGGGACAGCCCGGCGGCGGCGAGCACGACGGCGTCGAGCTCGCCGGAGGTGACGAACCCGATGCGGGTGTCGACGTTGCCGCGGATCGCGACGACCTCGACGTCGGGGCGCAGCGCGCGGACCATCGCCTGCCGGCGGGGCGACCCCGTCCCGACGCGGGCGCCGGGGGGCAGCTGCGCCAGCGTGCGACCGGCGGCGACGAGCGCGTCCCGGGGGTCCTCGCGTTCGGGGACGGCACCGAGGACCAGCCCGTCGGCCGGCGCGGTCGGCAGGTCCTTCAGGGAGTGCACGGCGAGATCGACCTGGCCGGCCAGCAGTGCGTCGCGCAGGGCCGAGACGAAGACCCCCGTCCCACCGATGGCCGTCAGCGGTTCGCGCGAGACGTCCCCGTGGGTGGTGATCTCGACCAGCTCGACCTCGGACCCGTTGCGGCGCAGGGCATCGGCCACCCAGGAACTCTGGGTGGTGGCCAGCGCGCTGCGGCGGGTGCCGAGCTTGAGCACGCGGGTCACGACACGCGCCCCACGGCCTCGGCGACGGTCCCGGACAGCGGCGCGTCGCCGGGCAGGGTCACGGGACCGGTGCTGCCGATCTCGAGGTCGAACAGCGCACGCAGGGCCGCCGCGTACCCGGCCCCGCCGGACTCGCGGGCCAGTTCCTTCATCCGCACGGTCGGGGTGTGCAGGATCTTCTCCACGATCCGGTGGACGGTCAGGTCGACCTCGGCCCGGACGGTGTCGTCGAGCTGGACGCGACCCGCGAGGCGGCGCATCTCGGCCTCGACGACGTGCCGGGCCTGGGTCCGCAGGGCCACGACGGTCGGGGCGACGTCGGCGGCGCGCAGCGAGGCTGCGTGCCCCGCGACCTCCTCGGACACGATCGCCCGCACGGCGCGCAGGTCGTCGGCGACCGCGGAACCGGCCAGGTCGGCGCCCAGGCCCTCGAGGTCGACGAGGTGTGCCCCCCGCAGCGTCGCGACGTCGGGGTGCACGTCGCGGGGCAGGGCCAGGTCGGCCAGGAAGATCGGCCGCTCGGGCCGGTCCAGCAGTGCGGCGGCGACGGTGGCCACGTCCAGGACGTGCCCGATCGCGCCGGTGCAGCTCGCGACGAGGTCGGCCGCGGCCACCTCGGCGCGCAGGTCGTCCAGGCCCACGGCCCGGCCCCCGACCGCGGCGGCCAGGCGCTGGGCCCGCTCGGGGGTGCGGTTGGCGACGACGACGTCCATCCCGACGCGGGACAACGTGGTCGCGACCAGCGCGCTCATCGCCCCCGCCCCGACGACGAGGGCCCGGCGGCCGGCCAGCTCCCCCACGACCGCGGTCGCGCGAGCCATCGCCGCGTCGACCAGACCGGCGCCCGCGGCGTCCAGGCCCGTCTCGGCGTGGGCCCGCTTGCCGACGCGCAACGCGTTCTGCAGCAACCGGTCCAGGGCACCGCCACCGAGACCGCGTTCCTGCAGGTCGCGCAGCGCGACGCGCAGCTGACCCAGGATCTGGCTCTCGCCGACGGCCATCGAGTCCAGCCCGCAGGCCACCCGGAAGAGGTGCTCGACGCCGGCGTCCTCGTAGTGCACGTAGAGCTGCTCACCGAGCTCGTCCAGGCCCAGCCCGATCCGACGGCACAGGGCGTCACCGACGTCCGCGACGCCGCCGTGGAACCGGCTGACCTCGCAGTACAGCTCGACGCGGTTGCAGGTCGAGAGGACGAAGACCTCCTCGACGTGCGGCGACGCGTCCAGGGTCTCGACGACCCGCTCGGCAGCGGCGGCGTCGAACGCGGCACGTTCGAGCACCTCCAGCGAGGCCGTCCGGTGGGACAGGCCGACCACCATGAGCGCCACTCAGACCACCTCCCCGACGCGTTCGGAGACGGTCACGGGCGTGGGGGTCGGCAGCGCACGGACGGCCCGGCGCTGGGCGTGGAAGGCGAGGATCTGGAGCTCCGAGGCGAGATCGACCTTGCGCACGTCGACGTCGGCGGGGACGCGCAACACGGTGGGGGCGAAGTTCAGGACGCTGGTGATGCCGGCCGCCACGAGGCGGTCGCAGACGTCCTGGGCGTGCTCGGCGGGCACCGCGAGCACGCCGATGGTGGGTTCGCCGGGCTGGACGACGTCGGCGAGCTCGGCGAGCGGGCGGACCCGCATCCCGTTGACGACCTCGCCCACGACCTGGGCGCCGTCGTCGAACAACCCGCGCACGGCGAATCCGCGCGAGGCGAAACCGCCGTAGCCGGCCAGGGCGTGACCGAGGTTCCCGATGCCGACGATGACGACGTTCCACGGCACGGCCTGGCCGAGGTGGTCCGCGATCTGGCGGCGCAGCTGCTCGACGTCGTACCCGACGCCGCGGATGCCGTAGCTGCCGAGGTGCGAGAGGTCCTTGCGGAGCTTGGCGGAGCCGACACCGACGGCCTCGGCGAGCTCCTCGGACGACACGGTCTGCAGACCGCCGTCGGCCAGCGCGGAGAGCGCGCGCAGGTACTGGGGCAGCCGCGCAACGGTCGCTTCGGGAACGTCGACCGTTCCCACCTCGTCCTCGTCCACAGCGGTCAGACCGGCACCCTCGTACGCGAAGCTCTCGACCCCGGGACACCCCCGGGGCCACTGGTCGTGCGCCAGCAGCCTAGGCTCTTGTGAACCCATGCACAAAGTCGTGCCCGGTCGGGGTGACGAGCGACACGTCCCTCCTGAGCTGCGAGTTCGCAGCAAGGCGAGCCTCACCTCAGTGAGCTCTCATCGGCGGCGACGCCACCACCGGCGTCCCGCCAGGGCCTGCTCGAGGCGGCCGGCGTCGAGCCGCCCGAAGTCCCGTTCGGTCCCGTCCACCAGCACGACGGGAACCTTGTCCGAGTACCGGCGCAACAGCTCCGCGTCCGCATCGACGTCCACCTCGACCCACCCGCTCCCGGTGGCCTGCGCCACCCGCTCGACCACCGCCCGACCGTCGTCGCAGAGGTGGCAGCCGACCCGCGAGACCAGTGTGATCCGTGGCTGTGCGTCATTCATCGCTCACTCGTTCCGTCCCGAGAGGTGCACGCGGCGTCCTACGATGCCGCGGTGTCCGGATCCACCCAGCACCCGTTGGACGCGGCGTTCTTCGACCTCGACAACACCATGGTGCGCGGGGCGTCGCTGTTCTACCTCGCCCGAGGCCTGGCCGCGCGCGGCTTCTTCTCGCGCCGCGAGCTGCAGGGGTTCGCCCGCCGTGCGCTGCAGTACGCCGTGCGGGGCGAGAACCTGGGGCACCTCGACCAGGTCCGGGAGCTGGGCCTGAGCTTCGTGGCCGGACACCCGACCAGCCTGATCCGGCAGATCGGGGAGGAGGTCTACGACGAGCACGTCGAGGCCAAGGTCCGGGCCGGCACCCGCGCCATCGCGACGGCGCACCTGGCCGCCGGCGTCCCCGTCTGGCTGGTGACCGCCGCCCCGGTCGAACTGGCCGACGTCATCGCCCGCCGACTGGGCCTGACGGGCGCCCTGGGCACCATCGCCGAGCACGTCGACGGCACCTACACGGGCAAGCTCGCCGGCGTCCCGCTGCACGGGCAGGCCAAGGCCGACGCCGTCCGCACCCTCGCCGAGCACCTGGGGCTGGACCTGAGCCGCTGCGTGGCGTACTCGGACTCCTCGAACGACCTGCCCCTGCTCTCCATGGTCGGGCGGCCGGTGGCGATCAACCCGGACCGCGCCCTGCGCCGGCACGCCCTGGCCCACCGGTGGCCGGTCCACGAGTTCCGGCAGTGGCAGCACGCCGCGCGCTGGACCCTGCGGGTCGGAGGTGTCGCCGCGGGCGCAGTGGTCGTCGCGTCGTTCCTGCGACGACGCTGAGTGCGTGACCCACATCACACCTCCTGACCCTCAAGGTTCCGCCCCACCGCGCCGAGGTACGGGCGTGACCCCCCTGGTGACCCTCTTTCGCCGGGTCCGCCCCCGGATCCTCGTCGCGACCCTGGCCGCCGCGGTCCTCGCCGGCTCCGCCGCGTTCGTCACCGCTCTGGACACCCCGAGCGCGTCCGCCGCCACCGCGATCTGCGACCCGTACGGCAAGGCGACCACCGCCGACGGCCGGTACGTCATCCAGAACAACCGGTGGGGTACCTCCGCCACCCAGTGCATCGAACCCACCGCGACGGGTTTCCGGGTCACCACCGCCGACGGCAGCACGTCCACCTCGGGCGCCCCCAAGAGCTACCCCTCGATCTACTGGGGCTGCCACTACGCGACCTGCACCCCCGGCTTCACGCCCGTCCAGGCCTCGAGCAGCGGCTTCGGCACGATCCGCACGAACGTCGCCATGACCTACCCGACGACGGGCGAATGGGATGCGGCGTACGACATCTGGTTCGACCCCACGGCCCGTCGCGACGGCCAGAACACCGGCGCCGAACTGATGATCTGGCTCGACCACGCCGGCCGACCCCAGCCCGTCGGCGCCAAGGTCGGGACGGTCACGCTGGCCGGCGGCACCTGGGACGTGTGGTTCGGGAACACCGGCTGGAACGTCATCTCCTACGTCCGCACGACCCCGGCGTCCTCGATCGACACCGCCGTCTCGACGTTCTTCGACGATGCGGCCAGGCGCGGCTACGTCCAGCGCTCCTGGTACCTGACGAGCGTCCAGGCAGGGTTCGAACCCTGGGTCGGCGGCGCCGGGGCCTCGGTCACGCACTTCTCCGCCGGGCCGTCCGGGGCCTCGACGCCGACCCCCACCCAGACACCCACTGTGACCCCGTCCCCGCGCCCGACGACGAACCCGACGACGAACCCGACGACCAACCCGACGACCAACCCGACGACCAACCCGACGACCAACCCGACGACAGGCGCGAAGACCTGCACGGCGACGGCGAAGGTGGACTCGGCCTGGAACTCCGGCGCGGTCCACGCGGTGACGGTGCAGAACGGCTCCGCCGCCCGCACGGCCTGGACGACCACGCTGACGCTGCCCGCCGGCGCGACCGTGACGAACCTGTGGAACGGGTCGTGGACCCAGTCCGGGCGCACGGTGACGGTCAAGAACATGAACTACAACGGCACGCTCGCGGCCGGGGCGAGCACGACGTTCGGGTACCAGCTCAGCTCCACCGGGAGCACCGCCACGCCGAGCGCCACCTGCGCCTGAGACAGGTCGCCGGGGAGGGCCCCCGGAGAGCACGAAGGGCGGGCCTCCCGTGAGGGGGACCCGCCCTTCGGCGCGTTCGTGATGAACTCACTTCTTGTTGCGACGCTGGTGGCGCGTGCGACGGAGCAGCTTGCGGTGCTTCTTCTTCGCCATGCGCTTGCGACGCTTCTTGATGACAGAGCCCAAGGGGTCCTCGCTCACTCGATGCCGGCTGGTGCTGTGTTTCCACGTGTCACCGAGGGAGGACCCCCGGCAACGTGCCGCTCGCGCGGCAGACCGTCATCGAGTCTACCCGCCACAACCGGGGCGACGTCCCCACGGGACCTCTCAGGCGGTCACTCGGCGGTGTCTCAGGCGGTGTCTCAGGCGGTGTCGATGAACGACTGCCGCAGGTACTCGTGGACGGCGTCCTCGGGGACGCGGAAGGAGCGGCCGACCCGGACGGCGGGCAGCTCCCCGTTGTGCACCAGCCGGTACACCGTCATCTTCGACACGCGCATCATCGATGCGACCTCGGCCACGGTCAGGAACCGGACCTCGGACAGCGGGCGATCCTCAGGCATCCCCACAGCACCCTTCAGTTCGCGCGCCAGCGATGCGCCGTCCCCCGCGGACGGCCGGTGGGGGCGCGTTCACAGTCCACTGTAGGGGCACGTGTGACGTACGTGGAAGATCTTCGTGTCTGAAAAGTCACTCTGAGTGATCTGAACACGCTGTGACCAGCACTAACGCTCTGTAAAAATTCTCGGGCGGTCAGTCGAAATCGGGATCAAGACCGTGCAGCGGGAAGGCCGCCCGCCGGGTGGCCAGGATCGCGCGGTCCACAGCGTCGTCCGGGTCGTAGCCCGACTCCCAGCCCGTGAAGGTCGCGGGCTCACCGTCCGTCATCGCCCGGGGAGCCTCCCGACCGAAGACCTCCTTGACGTGCCGCCGCCACGGTTCGGGCAGTTCGGTGGCCGGGGCCAGGGGCTGCTGGGAGGCCTCCGCGACCAGGTGCGCCCACGTGCGCGGGACGACGTCCACGACCTCGTACCCGCCACCGCCCAGGGCCAGCCAGCGCCCGTCCGAAGCCTCGTGGGCCAGGGCGTGCATCCGGGCCGCAGCCACCCGCTGGGCGTCGACGGAGACCTGCAGGTGCCCCAGCGGGTCCAAGGAGTGGGTGTCGCAGCCGTGCTGGGTCACCAGGACGTCCGGGGCGAAGGCGCTCACCAGCTGTGGGACGACGGCGTGCACCGCCCGCAACCAGCCCGCGTCCCCCGTACGTGCCGGCAGAGCCAGGTTCACCGCGCTGCCGAGCGCTTCCGGCCCTCCGAGCTCGTCGGGGAACCCGGTCCCCGGGAACAGCGTCGTACCCGACTCGTGGACGCTGATCGTCAGTACCCGCGGGTCGTCCCAGAACACCGCCTCGGTGCCGTCGCCGTGGTGGCAGTCCAGGTCGACGTAGACGACCTTCCCGGCCCCCTCGCGCAGCATCGTCACGATGGCCGCGGCGGCGTCGTTGTAGACGCAGAAGCCGCTGGCGCAGCCCGGTTTCGCGTGGTGCATGCCGCCGCAGAAGTTCACCCCGTGCAGCGTCTCGCCGGCCACCAGGGCGCGCCCCAGGTCCACCGAACCGCCCACGATCCGGGCTGCCGCCTCGTGCATCCCCGGGAACGCGGGGTCGTCCTCGGTGCCGAGGCCGAACACCTCCTGCGCCTGGCGGGGGTCGGCCGAGGCGGCCTTGACGGCCTCGACGTAGGCCGGGTCGTGGACGCTCATCAGCAGCTCGTCGTCGGCCGGTTCGGCCGTCACGACCTCCACACCCGGACGGTCGAACAACCCGAACTCGCGGCACAGCCGCGCCGTCAGGTCCAGACGCACCGGCGCCATCGGGTGCCAGCGACCGAAGTCGTAGCCGTTGAACGCGGGGTCCCAGACGACCTGGACCTTCTCGGTCACAGGTCAGCCCCCCGACAGCTGCTTGGACCGGGCCGCCGCGGCCTCGACCGCGGACACCAGTGCCGCGCGCACCCCCGAGTCGTCCAGCTGCCGCAACGCCGCCGCCGTCGTCCCGGCCGGCGAGGTCACCTGTTCGCGCAGAACCGTCGGGTGCTGCTTCGTCTCCCGCAGCATCGCGCCCGCCCCGACCACCGTCTGGACGACGAGCTCGGTCGCGGTCGCCCGCGGCAGCCCGAGCAGCACACCGGCCTCGACCATGGCCTCCACCACGTAGAACACGTACGCAGGACCCGATCCGCTCAACGCCGTCACGGCGTCGATGTGCTTCTCCGCCAGCACGACCGTCTTCCCGCAGGACCGCAGCAGGTCCTCGGCCTCGGCGAGCTGCTCGTCGCCGCAGTGCGCCCCGGCCGCGAGCGCCGCCATCCCCTCGTCGACGAGCGAGGGGGTGTTCGGCATGACCCGCACGACGGCGGTCCCGGGCGCCAGCCGCTCCTCGATGGCCGCGGTGGTGATCCCGGCGGCGAGCGAGACGACGAGGGCCTCGGGCCGCAGGTGAGGGGCGATCGAGTCCAGCAGCGCGGGCAGGTCCTGGGGTTTGACGGCCAGCAGCACCGTGGTCGCGTCGGCGACGGCACCGACGTCGTCGACGACCCGGACCCCGAAGCGTTCGTGCAGTTCCTTGGCCCGACCGGCCCGGCGGTCCACGACCAGGACACCCCCGGGGTCCCGTCCGGCGCGCAGCAACCCGCCGAGCAGGGTCTGGCCCATCACCCCGGCGCCGACGAACGCGAGGCTCACGCGCTGAGTTCCGGCGTGCGGGCCAGGTTGGTCCTGGCGAAGTCCAGCGTCCGGGCCAGGGCCCGTTCGCGCGCGGCCCGTCCACGAGCCTTGCGGGTGTTCACCTCGGCCACCACCGTTCCTGCGAATCCGTTGCGGGCCAGTTCTTGCAGGGCCGCGGCGACGGGCTGGGTCCCGTCGCCGGGGACCAGGTGCTCGTCCTTGGCGGAGCCGGATCCGTCGCACAGGTGCACGTGCGCGAGCCGCTCGCCGAAGGTCTTCGTCAGTTCCAGGCAGTCCTGCCCGGACGTCGAGGCGTGGGAGTAGTCCAGCGTCAGGTTCCGGTAGGCGACGTGGGTGGGGTCCCAGCCGGGGGCGTAGGCGACGAGGTCCCGGCCCCGGGCGCGCCAGGGGAACATGTTCTCGATCGCCAACGTGATGCCCGTGCGGGCCTCCATCTCGGCGACGCCCTCGACGAACCCGGCGGCGTAGTCGCGCTGCCAGCGGAACGGCGGGTGGACCACGACCGTCCGGGCCCCGAGGGAGGCCGCCAGCTCGCAGCTACGTTCCAGCTTGGCCCACGGGTCCTTGCCCCAGGTACGTTGCAGGAGAAGCAGAGTGGGCGCGTGGATGGACAGTACGGGGACGCCGTAGTGGTCCACGAGCCGGCGTAGGGCGGCGGCGTCCTGGCTGACCGGGTCGGTCCAGACCATGACCTCGAGTCCGTCGTAGCCGAGGCGCGAGGCGATCTCGAAGGCCGCCGTCGTCGACTCGGGGTACGAGCACGACGTCGACAACCCGACCTCGATCCGCCCTTCGTCGATCCGCCCCTCCGTGGGCCCGTCACCGTCCATGGGGGCCACGCTAGAACGCCCGAACCGAGGTGCGTGCGTCGGCTCCGATCGCGTCGAGCCGGCGCAGGATGATCCCCTCGCGCAGCGCCCACGGGCACACGACGGCCTCCTCGACCCCGAGCAGCTCGAACACGGCCTCGGCGACCAGGGCCCCGGCGAGCACCTGCGGCGCCCGTTCCTCGCTGACCCCGGCCAGGTCAGCTCGCTGCTTGACCTTCATCTCGGCCAGTCGCGGAACCCACGGCGAGAGGTCCTCGCGGGACAGCGTGCGCACGACGTGCGGCCCGGCCTCGCTGGCCGCCGCCCCGCAGAGCCGGGCCAGGCTGCGGAAGGTCTTGCTGGTCACCACGACCCGGTCGGGTGCACCCGAGCGGGTGACGTCCCGCACCCTGGAGGCGATCTGCTGGCGGACGTACCGGCGCACGTCCCGCACGGCCTCGGAGCTCGGCGGGTCGCCCGCGAGCCGGTCACGGGTCAGCCGCCCGGCCCCCAGCGGCAGGGAGAACGAGACGTCGGGAGCCTCGTCGAGCCCGGAGGCGATCTCCAGGGATCCGCCGCCGATGTCCAGGACGAGCAGCCGACCCGCGGACCAGCCGAACCAGCGGCGGACGGCCAGGAAGGTCAGGTCGGCCTCGGCCGTGCCCGGCAGGACCTCCAGGCGCACCCTGGTCTCGCGTTCCACGTGCTCCAGGACGTCCTCGCCGTTGACGGCCTCGCGGACGGCGGAGGTGGCGAAGGCCAGCAGTTCCTCCACCCCGGCGTCCTCGGCCGCGGCGGAGGCGGCGGCCACGGCATCCGTCAGCGCGTCGACACCGGCCCGGTCGATGGCGCCGGCCGGGGTGAGGTGCTCGGCCAGGCGCAGCAGCCGACGGGTGGAGTTCGCCGCCAGGGGGTGGGCGCCCGGGTGGGCGTCGACGACGAGCAGGTGGACCGTGTTGCTGCCCACATCGAGAACGCCCAAACGCATCCCGCGACCCTACTGGCCGTCGAGGGCCTTGCCCGACCCGCTTACCCTGCAGCGGTGGAGACGCCCCTGGACAGCGCCCGGCTCTGGATCGAGTTCCCCGATCCGGACGACGTCGCGGACGCGGAGAACGGGCCCTACGACCCCGAGCACCAGCCCGACACGGTCTTCCGGGCCGACCTGACCTGGCTGACCAGCGACTACACGTGCATCTTCGGCAACGGCTGTCCCGGGATCTACGCGGACCGCCCCGACGTGGGCTGCTGCGCCCTCGGCGCGCACTTCACCGAGAAGGCCGACGAGAAGCGCGTGGCGAAGATCGTCGCGAAGCTGACCCCCGAGACCTGGCAGTTCTTCGACGAGGGCCAGAAGGCGAACGGCGGCTGGACCGAGGTCGAGGACGGCGCCCGCAAGACCCGCGTCCACCAGGGTGGCTGCATCCTGGCCAACCGTCCCGGTTTCGCCGCGGGCGCCGGCTGCGCGCTGCACCAGCAGGCGTTGCGCGACGGCGTGGACCCACTGACCTACAAACCCGACGTCTGCTGGCAGCTGCCGCTGAAACGGTCGTACCGCAACGTCACCCGCGGCGACGGCACGACCTACCTCGAGGTCAGCATCGCCGAGTACGACCGGCGCGGCTGGGGCGAGGGCGGGCACGACCTCGACTGGTACTGCACCGGGAACCCCGCGGCGCACATCGGCACCCGGCCGGTGTTCCGCAGCTGCGAGAACGAGCTGCGCGAGATGATCGGCGACCGTCCGTACGAGGAACTGGCCCGGCACTGCGAGGCGCTGGTCGCGACCACCCGCAAGGGCTCCGCGCACCGCCGACTGCTGCCCCTGACCGTCCACCCGGCCGACAACACCCGCGCCGGCCTGTGACCCTCCCCACCCCCTGCGCGATCATGGAACCGAAACTCCGTGATCAAGGAACTCACCGTCTGACGACTTCCTTGATCACGCAGGGGTGACGGGGTGAAGGACGTCATCCCGTCCCCGAACGTGTGGAACTCCCCGGACGTCTACGAGCTCGAGAACCTCGCGGTCGACCGCGGCGGGAAACTGGAGCAGCGGATGCGGGAACTGCACGACTGGGCCGGTCTCGAGGTTCTGGACGTGGGCTGCGGGACGGGTTTCCACCTGCCCCGGTTCGCGCGGGACGCCCGGTCCGTCGTGGGCGTCGAACCACACCCGCCGTTGCTGCGCCGGGCGCTGCAACGGGTCGCGGGGTCATCGAACGTCCGGGTCCTGCACGGTGAGGCCGGTGCGCTGCCGCTGCCGGAGAACTCCGTCGACGTCGTCCACGCCCGCTGGGCCTACTTCTTCGGCCCGGGCTGCGAACCGGGCCTGGCCGAACTCGACCGGGTCGTGCGCCGGGGTGGGACGGCATTCGTCATCGACAACGACGCGACCCGGTCGACGTTCGGTCGGTGGTTCTCCCGGTCCCTGCCGTCGTACGACCCGGTGGCGGTGAACCGGTTCTTCGCCCGCCGCGGCTGGACGAGCGACCGGCTCGAGGTGGCCTGGGAGTTCGAGACCCGCGCCGACCTCGAGGCGGTGGTCAGGATCGAGTTCACACCTCGGCAGGCCGACCTCGTCCTCGCCGAGCACGAGGGAACCGTCGTGGACTACGCGGTCGTGCTGCGCCACAAGGAGTTCTGAGCGAGCAGTTCGCACGCCGCGGCGAACTCCAGGGGCCGGGCGAACAGGTACCCCTGCCCCCACGTGCAGCCCGCCGCGCGGACGACGTCGCGGACCTGATGGGTCTCGATCCCCTCGGCGACGGTCACCAACCCGAGCGCGGAACTCAGGGTGACGATCCCCGAGAGCACCGCCGCCCCGGTCGCGTCCGTACCGTCGTCCACGAAGGACTTGTCGATCTTGAGCACGTCCACGGGCAGCCGGCGCAGGTAGGACAACGACGAGTAGCCCGTCCCGAAGTCGTCGAGGGCCACCCGGACCCCGAGCGCGCGCAACCGCGCCAGCACGTTGCCCGCCGAGGCGAGGTCGGCCACGGCCGCGCTCTCGGTGACCTCCAGGCACAGGGCTGCCGGGTCGATCCCGTGCCGGGCCAGCGCGAGCGCGACCCCGTCGACCAGCCCGGGGTGCAGGAGTTGGTGCCCCGAGAGGTTGACGGCGATCTCCAGACCGGGGACGACCGCGCGGAACCGGGCCAGGGCGGCCAGGGCCTGCTCCAGGACGAACTCGCCCAGACGCAGGATCGCCTCGGACTCCTCGGCCAGCGGCACGAACACGGTCGGCGGGATCTCCCCGCGTTCGGGGTGCGTCCAGCGCACCAGCGCCTCGAACCCCAGGACCCGGCCGTCGGCGAGGTCGACCAGCGGCTGGTGCACCACGCGCAGGTGACCGGCCGCGATCGCCTCACGCAGGTCGTGGGCGAGTTCGGCGCGGTCGTGGGCGGCGTCCAACAACTGGTGGGAGAACGGGACCCAGCGGTCCCGGCCGAGTTCCTTCGCCGCCGCCAGCGCGATGTCGGCGCGGTGGAACAACTCCCGGCCGGACTCCTCGGCCGGCCCCGGGAGTTCGTCCCGGGTCAGCACCGAGGTCCCCGCCCCCGCGGTGACGACCACGGTCCGCCCCTCGACCGTCACGGGCCGGCGCACGAGAGCCAGGGCACCGTCGGCGAGCGCCGTCAGGGCTGCGGCCACGTCGCGTTCCTCGCCGCGGACCAGGACGGCGAACTCGTCCCCGTCGAGCCTTCCGAGCCGGCCGGCCGATCCCACGAGTTCGCCGACGAGGTCGGCCAGCCGGTCGGCGACGGCACGCACGACGTCGTCCCCGGCGCCGTGCCCGAACCGGTCGTTGACTCCTCGTGTGCCGTCGAGGTTCAGCAGCACGAGGCCGGCGTCGTCCCCGGCCTCGCGGGCGGTGGCGAAGGCGGCGAACAGCAGCCGCCGGTTGGCCAGGCCCGTGAGGGTGTCGTGGGTCGCGGAGTAGCGCAGGGCCTCGACGCTGCGGCGCTCGGCGGTGATGTCCTGGCAGTTCCAGATGACGCCGCGGACGCGACGCTGGTGGCGGGCGTCGCTGTACCGGACCCGGCACCAGCGGACCTCGCCGGTGGCCTTGACGACGTAGCGGTGCTCGGAGTCGGCGGTCCCCCGTTCCAGGGCGCGCGCCAGCACCTCGCGGGCGGCCTCGCGGTCCTGCGGGTGGACCCAGTCGAACGCGTCCCGGCCGACCAGCGCCCAGCGGTCCAGGTCCCACCGGCGACTGAACGACGGCGAGCAGAACGCGATGCGCCCGACGCCGTCGGTGACCAGGACCTCGTCGGAGGCCTCCCTGGCCAGCGCCTCGTAGCTGGGTGAGGGGGCGGGGACGCCGAGGGTGCGCAGTCGTTCGCCCAGGCGCATCCATCGGACGCTTCTCGTTCTCATGCCGGGACCACCGTGTCCCGGCCGGCGGCCTTGGCCGCGTAGACGGCGGTGTCGGCCGCGGCGAGGGCCTGCGTCCAGTCGCCGGTGGCGACGCCCGCGCTGACGGTGACCACCGCGACGCCGTCCGGGCGGGCGGGGTGCGGCAGGGCGAGGTCGCGGACGGCGGCCCGCAGCCGTTCGGCGGCGATCAGGGCGTCGGCGGGATCGGCGTCCAGGAGCAGCACGGCGAACTCCTCTCCCCCGAACCGGGCGACGACGTCCTGCGGCCGGGCGTGCGCGGCCAGGGCCCGTGCGACCAGGGTGAGGCACCGGTCGCCCTCGAGGTGGCCGAACGCGTCGTTGTACGCCTTGAAGTGGTCGACGTCGAGCACGACCACCCCTACGTGAGCGCCGGGGACCCGCTCCATCAGACCGCGGCGGTTGTACACACCCGTGAGCTCGTCCCGCACGGCCGCCTCGGCGAGCGCGGCCAGCAACTCCTCGCGTTCGACGGCCAGGGCCGCCTCGCGCCGTTCGGCCAGGAACCGAGCGCGGTAGCCGCCCTCGACGCCGGCGGCCATGACGAGGCCGAAGAACCCGCTGATGACGACGGCCAGCAGCGCGGCGAGGTCGTCGGCGCTGGGGCGCGAACCCGCGAGGTTCTGGCCCCAGGCGAAGGCGGCCAGCAGGGTCAGCAGGCACACCGCCGCGCGGCGCACGTCCGAGCGCAGCAGGGTCACGAAGAACACCACGACGACGAACGACCCCGCGAAGTACGCCCCGCCCAGTGCGGCGGGGGCGCTGTGCTGGACCACGCCGAGCACCAGCACGACGCAGGCGGCCGTGGCGGCGACGAAGGGACCGTCGACCCCCGAGGCGGGTTCGGAGCGCAGCCGACGCGACCGCACGACGAGCCCGAGCAGCACCAGCGGGGTCACCACCCCCAGCCGCAGGCCGGCGGACAACGGCACGACCTCCGGAGCCAGCACGAGGTCGACGAGCAGGTACGCGTCGAACATCAGCAGGCCGAGCAGGGCCGTGGGGACGAAGTACCGGCGGCGGGCCGCGTTCCGCGCGGCCTGGTAGTCCCGTTCGACCTCGCCGGGGAATCGGGCCAGGTCGCGGAACCAGAGCGCACGGACGGACGTCACCTCGCCTTCTTCGGTCACCGCCCCGAACGGCCGGAGACCGCCTCACCCGCGCGGGTGAACGAACTGTGCACCAGCCCGCTCGACACCTGGGTCGCCACCGGGGGGTCCGAGCGTGGATGATGGGGGTATGAGCGCGCACGCCACCCCGCCCAGCCACGCCCCGGGGCACCACGAGGAGCAGCGGGCCATCGCCCCCATCAAGTGGCCCAAGCCCAGCAGCGGCACGGTCGTCGCGCTGGCGATCTGGGTCGTCGGCGTGCTCGTCTCGGCGATCGTCCCGTTGATCCTGCTGGGCTGGGACCCGTACGAGGCCGCTCCCGGCGGTCGCATCGCCGCAGGCGTCATCGCCTCGCTCATCGGCGCGCTGATCATGGTCTTCTCCGCGTACCTGCTGTACCGCAAGAGCGGCAGCATCGGTGCCGCCATCCTGGCCTTCGTGCCCAGCTTCGTGCTGGCCTGCCTGGGCATCCTCATGATGACGATGAAGACCCTCTACGGGGAATGACCCGCTAGCCACGCTCCGACACGACCCCCTCGCCGAGACCGGCGAGGGGGTCGTGTCGTACCCGGCACCTACGGTGGGCCCGTGCCTGCCAAGACCTCCCGCGCCCGCCCGGCCTACAAGTGCTCCGAGTGCGGCTGGACCACGGCCAAGTGGGTCGGCCGCTGCGGTGAGTGCCAGGCCTGGGGCACGGTGGCCGAGGCCGCGGGGGCGCCGAGGGTCGTGGGGTTGAAGTCGTCCTCCACGGGGACCGCGCCCGTGCGCCCGGCCCGGCGCATCTCCGAGATCTCCCGAACCCAGGTCGGGGGCCGGTTGAGCACGGGGCTGAAGGAGTTCGACCGGGTCCTCGGCGGCGGACTGGTGGCCGGCCAGGTGATGCTGCTCTCCGGAGAGCCGGGAGCGGGCAAGAGCACCCTGCTGCTGACGACGGCGAACAGCGTGGCCGCCTCGACGGGTCGTCCCGTCCTGTACGTCTCGGGCGAGGAGTCGGTCGAGCAGATCGCCACCCGCGCCCACCGGATCGGTGCGACGTCCGAGCACCTGTTCCTGGCCGACACGAACGACCTGGCCGAGGCCATCGGCCACCTCGACGCCCTCGGGGACGACGTGGCCCTGGTCATCGTGGACTCGGTGCAGACGATGGCCTCGGGCGAGGTCGAGGGCCGCGCGGGCGGGGTCTCGCAGGTCATGGAGGTCGCCGGGACGCTGACCCGGCTGGCCAAGGCCCGGGGCATCGCGCACTGCCTCGTCGGGCAGGTCACCAAGGAGTCCACCGTCGCCGGGCCGCGGGCCCTGGAGCACGTGGTGGACACGACGCTCGCCCTGGAGGGCGACAAGCACACGACGCTGCGACTGCTGCGGGCGGTCAAGAACCGTTACGGCGCAGCCGAGGAGATCGCCTGCTTCGAGCAGACCGACGCCGGGATGGTCGAGGTCCCCGACCCCAGCGTGCTGTTCCGCGCCTCCCGCGAGGCGCCCATTCCCGGCACCTGCATCACCGTGACGATCGAGGGCCGGCGGCCGCTGATCACCGAGATGCAGGCACTGGTCTCCAAGACGAATGCCCCGAACCCCCGCCGCGGGGTCAGCGGACTGGACTCGGCGCGCGTGAACATGCTGGTCGCCGTCACCGACAAGAACACTGGTGTGAGGTTGTGGGACCAGGACGTCTACGCCGCGACCGTGGGCGGTCTGCGCTCCAACGACCCCGGCAGCGACCTCGCGGTCTGCCTCGCGATCGCCTCGGCGGCCTGGGAGTTCGCCGTCCCGTTGGACGTCGCCGCGATCGGGGAGGTCTCGCTGTCCGGGGACATCCGCCGGGTCACGATGCTGGGGCAGCGCATCGCCGAGGCCGCGCGGCTGGGGCAGCGCCGAATCCTGGCCCCCACGGGGGCGCGCGACGCGGTGACGCGGGAGAAGGTCAAGGCCGAGATCGTCGAGGTGTCCTCGCTCGCCGACGCGGTCCGGGCCGTGCGCCGGTGGGCGCCCGGCGGGTCATGAGGCGAGGAGTATCAGCTCGACCCACCCGTCACACCCGTACCGCCCGCTAGACTCCGCGGGAGAGTTCGTGACGGGTGGCGCCAGACCAGGCGCGGCATGAGGTTCGGAGGTGGCCGGTGGTGGACCGCACCCCCGAGGAGATCCTCCGGCAGACGTTGGCGCAGCTCGCTCCCGGGACCGAGCTGCGCGACGGGCTCGAACGCATCCTGCGCGGTCGCACCGGCGCTCTCATCGTGCTCGGCCTCGACCGGGTCGTCGACCAGCTCTGCACCGGCGGCTTCACCCTCGACGTGGAGTTCTCCGCGACGCGACTGCGCGAACTGGCCAAGATGGACGGCGCCATCGTCATCGACCGGGACGTGACCAAGATCGTGCGGGCCGCCGTCCAGCTCGTCCCCGACTCCTCCATCGAGACCAGCGAGTCCGGCACCCGGCACCGCACCGCCGAGCGGGTGGCCAAGCAGACCGGGTTCCCCGTCATCTCGGTGTCGCAGTCGATGCGGATCGTCGCCGTCTACACCGGCAACCGCCGGTACGTGCTCGAGGGCTCCGACGCGATCCTCGGCCGCGCGAACCAGGCCCTGCAGACGCTGGAGCGCTACCGCGCCCGCCTCGACGAGGTCACCGGCACGCTGTCGGCCCTGGAGATCGAGGACCTGGTCACCGTCCGGGACGTCTGCTCGGTCGTGCAGCGCATCGAGATGGTCTCCCGGATCGCCGACGAGATCGCCGGCTACGTCGTCGAGCTCGGCGTCGACGGCCGGTTGCTCTCCCTGCAGCTCGACGAACTCGTCGGCGGGGTAGGCCCCGACCGTGAGCTCGTCGTCCGCGACTACCTCGAGGCCAGCCGGCACGAGGGCCCGCTGGAATCGGTGCTCGTCGCGCTCGCGGGCCTGCACTCGGCCGACCTCGTCGACCTCGCCCAGGTCGCCCGCGTCCTGGGGTTCTCCGTCGGTGGCGACTCGCTCGACTCCGCCGTGTCCCCCAAGGGTTTCCGCCTGCTGAACCGGGTCCCCCGACTGCCCGGCGCCATCGTGGAACGACTCGTCGACCAGTTCGGTGACCTGCAGAAACTCCTCGCCGCCAGCATCGACGACCTGATGACCGTCGACGGGGTCGGCGAGCAGCGCGCCCGCGCCGTGCGCGAGGGGTTGTCCCGGCTGGCCGAGAGCTCGATCCTCGAACGCTACGTCTGACCCACCCCCACCCCTGCGTGATCATGCACTAGTACATGATCACGCAGGGTGGGTTCAGGCGACGGCGCCCGCCTGCTCGTCCTGCTGCCGGTGGATCTCGGCGGTGCGGTGCCGTTCGGCGCGCCGCATCTCCTGCTCGTCGGGGTCGGCGACGGGTGAGGCCAGCAGCAGTCGCTGCGTGTACGGGTGTGCAGGCTCGGAGGTGACGATCCCGGCCGGGCCGGACTCGACGATCTCCCCCTGCTTCATCACCGCGACGGTGTGGCTGATGTGCCGCACGACGTCGAGGTCGTGCGAGACGAACAGGTACGCCACGCCGGTGCTCTCCTGGATCTCGAGCAGCAGGTCCAGGACCTTGGCCTGGGTCGTGAGGTCCAGGGCGCTGACGGGTTCGTCACAGACGATGAGTTTCGGCGACAGGGCCAACGCGCGGGCGATGGCGATCCGCTGCCGCTGCCCGCCCGAGAATTCCCGCGGGAACCGGCCGGCCACCTCGGCGGGCATCCCGACCCGGTCCAGCAGCTCGGACACCTGCCGTCGGGGGTCGGACCCACTGACCCCCTGCACGGTCAGGGGTTCGGCGAGCGCGTCGCCGATGGCCAGCGCCGGGTTCAGGGAACTGTAGGGGTCCTGGAAGATGACCTGCAGGTCCCGGCTGAGGTCGCGGCGTTCGCGACGGCTCGCGTGCGAGATGTCCTTGCTGGCGAACTCGATGGTGCCCTCGGTGACGGGGGGTGCTCTTCCCGGAACCCGACTCCCCCACCAGCCCCAACGTCCGCCCGGGGGCGATGTCGGCACTGACGCCACGCAGGGCCCGGAAGGTCCTGCGCCGCAGCCCGTTCCCGCGGTACTCGACGACGAGGTCGCGGACCCGGAGGATGTTCTGCCCGGTCATGGCACGTCTCCCTGTCCCACCGCGGTCAGTGTCGTCATGGGGGTCTTGCCGGCCAGCATCGACCCCAGCAACGTGCGGGTGTACGGGTGCTGCGGGTCGCGCAGCACGTCGCGGGTCGGCCCCCTCTCGACGATGCGGCCCGACTCCATGACGGCGACGCGGTCGGTGACGACGCCGAAGTTGCGGGTCACCAGCAGCATCCCGACCCCGCGGTTGTCGCGCAGGTCGCGCAGGATGTCGAGCACCTCGGCCTGGACGGTGACGTCGAGGGCCGTGGTCGGTTCGTCGGCGATGACGAGTTCCGGGTCGCAACTCAGCGCCCCGGCGATGAGCACGCGTTGGGCCATGCCGCCGGAGATCTCGTGCGGGTGGGCGTCGAACGTGCGTCGCGGGTCGGCGATCCCGACGCTGGCCAGCAGGTCCAGCGCCGCGGCCTGCGCCTCGGGTTTCGAGCGGCCACCGGTCTTGCCCATGGGCCGGACCAGCTGCGAACCCACGGTGTACGCCGGGTCCAGGTTGGACATGGGTTCCTGAGGGACGTACCCGATCCGCCGACCCCGCATCCTCGCCAGGGCGGCGCCGTCGACGCGCCCGGCGCCGTCAGACAACGCCCGGACCCCGTCGATGTCGATCGTCCCGTGCGACAGGATCGCCTGCGCCGGAGGGAGTCCGAGCACCGAGAACGCGGTCTGGCTCTTGCCCGACCCCGATTCCCCGACCAGGCCGAGGACCTCGCCGCGGGCGACGGTCAGGGAGACGTCGTGGACGACGGACTTCTCCGTGCCGTCGGGGCGGGGGTAGGAGACGGCGAGGTTCCGGACGTCCAGCAGGGCAGAACTCGGCGCGGCGACGGGTCGAGCAGTCGCAACGGTTTTCGCGGCGGGCACGGGTCTGCGCGCGACGGGTTTCTCGCTCGTCCGTTCCAACGCGTCGCGGACGGCGTTCCCGAGCAGGACCAGAGCTCCGACGGACAGGCCGATCGCCAGCGCCGGCCACAACAGCAGCGAGGGCGCGAGGTAGATGTTGCGGAAACCCTCGTTGAGCATGCTGCCCCAGGTCGCCTGCCGGGCGTCGCCGAGGCCGAGGAAACCCAGGCCGGACTAGCCAGTTCGGCACGTGTCGACAACGCGTTGCCATCTGTTGCCAAAGTCCCGGCCGGATTCTCGTCCACGGCGGGAACGTTCGAGCTTCGGGCACGCGGCGGAAACCCACGTGCTACAAGAAGGGTTTCCGCGGACCTCAGCCGGCCAGGGAGACCGAGACCGGCTCGGCCGAGATGTCGTCCCAGGTGCCGTTCACGGTGTAGTTCCCGGCCTCGACCGCGCTCTGCCCGTCGGGGCAGCCGGCCGCGGACCGCAACCGGCTCCAAGTGTACGTCATGGACCGGGAGGCGTCGGGGTCGATCGTGTAGACCTGCGAGCCCGTCTCACCCTGGCAGTCGGCGCTGGACCACACCTGGGTGCCGGCGGAGTCGCTGACCGTGAACACCCGCATCGCGCTGCCGATCTCGGCCTGGCACGGCGACTCGGACTCGTTGGCGACCGTGAGGACGAACCGCGGGGTCTGGCCCGGGCCGTAGGTGGTGGCCTTCGTCGTGAGCGTGACGGTCAGGGCCGAGGCCTCGCACGGGCCGAGGGTGGTCTCCGTGGCCGATTCCGTCGGGGTGTCCGTCGGGGTCGGGCTCTCGGTGGGGCTCTCCGTGGGGGCCGCGACCGTGCTGGGGTCGATCGTCGTGGGCTGCTGCGCCGCGGCGTCGTCGCCGGTGGTCAGCGAACGGATCCCCACGACGGCGAGCACCACGACCGCGACGAGGACGAGCAGCGCGACGAGCCGGCGACGCCAGTACGTCCCCCGGCTCCGGGGCCCCACGGGGTGCAGCATGCTGCTCACCGCAGCGAAGGTAGGTGCCGATCGCGTTTCGGGGGTGGAGGCGCGCCGTGCGACGATCCTGCCCGAGATGAAAGCCACCGCAGACGACCTGCACGACCTGGTGCTGGGCTGGTTCGACGACCACGCCCGGGTCCTGCCGTGGCGGGAGCCGGACTGCTCGCCGTGGGGGGTCCTGGTCAGCGAGGTCATGCTGCAGCAGACACCCGTCGCTCGGGTGCTGCCGCAGTGGCAGGCGTGGATGGAGCGGTGGCCCACCGCTCCCGATCTCGCCGCCGACGCCCCCGGTGAGGCGGTGCGGATGTGGAACCGGCTCGGCTACCCGCGCCGGGCGCTGCGACTGCACGCTGCGGCCGTCGCGATCCGCGACGAGCACGGGGGTTCGGTCCCCTCCGACCACGCGGCGCTGTTGTCGCTGCCCGGGATCGGCGCCTACACCGCGGCCGCCGTCGCCTCGTTCGCCTTCGGTCAACGGCACGCCGTCGTGGACACCAACGTCCGCCGCGTCCACGCGCGGGCCGTGACGGGCGATGCGGAACCCGCCCCCGCTCTGAACGCCGCCGAGAACCGGCTCGCCGTGGAACTGCTACCCGAGGACGCGACGACCGCCGCCCGGTGGGGGGTGGCGGTGATGGAACTCGGCGCGCTGGTCTGCACGGCCCGCTCGCCCCGCTGCGACGACTGCCCGCTCGTCTCGCGGTGCGCGTGGGTCCTGGCCGGTCGCCCCGCACACACCGGTCCGGCCCGCCGCGGGCAGGCGTGGAAGGGGACCGATCGGCAGGTGCGGGGGAAGTTGATGGCGGTGCTGCGGGGCTCCCCCGATCCCGTCAGCACCGCCGATCTGGCCGCCTGCTGGCCCGATGCGCCGCAGCGCAACCGGTGCCTGGACGGACTGGTCTCGGACGGGCTGGTCGAACCGCTCGAGGACGGCCGGTTCCGGTTGCCCGGCTCCTAGGTGGCGGGCAGCACGCGGGCCCGAGACTCCTGGGAGGGTTTGCACCCCTCAAGGGGCTTGGAGGGGTGCAAACCCTCCCAGAAGTCAGTCGTCGGAGCGGTTGCGGCGCAGGCGCTTGGTGTCGCCGCGACGGCGCTTGTCGTCGAGGCGACGGCGCTGGGACCCCTTGGTCGGTCTCGTCGCCCGGCGGGTGGTGGGGCCGGGGGAGAACGCGTCGGCGAGCTGGACCCGCAACCGGTCGGCGGCCGTGGCCCGGTTGCGCAGCTGGGCCCGGTGCTCCTGGGCGCTGACCGTCA
>Ga0325400_1001028_pt1 | contig 22405 bp, 9 predicted proteins | sample PopdelMetagenome_2_FD_205662 | JGI IMG/M metagenome (GOLD analysis project Ga0325400, IMG submission 205662) | Populus deltoides microbial communities from Bellville, Georgia, United States - Xylem-PdKOR-R1 | ecosystem: Host-associated > Plants > Phyllosphere > Stem > Wood/Secondary xylem...
CCAAGGCATGAATTTGTCAAGGTTTTGGATTATTAGATCACTTATTAACCTATCAAGTGAGTGGATTGGTTTAACACATTAATTACCTTAATAAATTTATTTTTCTATCCTTTGAAACTATGGGCGTTGGAATTAAATTAACATCATGTTTGAAAACTCATCCATTTAGATGAGTTCGGGTTAATATATCCCTGCTAGAAAGATGACTGCATCAATACCTAAAATGCAATTTTTTTCCTTTTTGGAAAGAAGCTATCTTTTGCAACATGACTATAGTAGTCGAAGTACCAGGGCATGGTTTTAACCCTATAAAAAAAGCTAGAAGTAAATGAAGAGATAGTCTTAACGTCTCAAGTTTAGACTCCAATTTGTAATGGAGCTGTACCATTGACTACTTCACAAAATCTCCTATGTTTTGCTAAGTGAAATTGGATGTGTCGGCCCTATCACTTGCTCAAAGAAGAAGCTATGCCAAGGACCATTGAAGAGATCAATTTCTAGAGATTGTAAAGAGCAGGAATTCATATCATACACGATGACCAGCTAGAGGATTTAGCATGCATGAACTCGTTCAATGCAGAATTATTCAAGAAGAAACTTTGATAGATTAATAATACTGAGGCTATCATAGATCAGTCAAGAGATCAATCTGTTTTTCTAGCAGCTACAGTTCGTATTGATCTGTTGAACAAAGTATAGACAAGAACCTTCTACCAATTAGAGACCACCATTCCCCACAATAGCAGGAGCAGCTATATATTGGGCTAATTTTGGCCCATCAATTTTGACCCTAAGATCAAAATGCCAATCCGTACTTGCTGCACCCTATAAAAGGGCACTCGAAGATTATCCTTTCTATCCACGTCTTGAGTTCTAATCTTCAGAAACACCGAAAGACATGAATTCCCATTTACACCACCAGTCACAAAGCCAAGGCAACCGCCCTCTCAAACCCAGAAAGAAAAGGCTTGCTAGAGACCAGCTTAACCTCCTGGAAACAAGTTTCAATGCTAACCAGAAGCTCAAAGCAGAGCACAAGACTGAGCTTGCTCGCCAACTAGGCGTGCCACCAAAACAAGTTGCAATATGGTATCAAAATAGAAGAGCCAGGCACAAAAATGATGCCATAGAGCATGACTACATGAACATCCAGCTAGAGCTAGGTAATGTATTGGCAGAAAACATCAGGCTCGAGAAACAAGTTAGCATGCTTAAATTTGAGCTGAACAAGGTTCAACAAATGATACTTTTTGGACCAACCTCATCTGCTGCAACTCACCCTTCAGTGTCAGGATCTAGTGATGAGCAGGCAAACTCAAGTTCTCCTGGAAACATGATCTGTAATTGGGGAGACGCTGGAAATGATGACATATTTCCTGTAGAAGAGCTATATACTTGTTTGATAGGCTCTGACACTCAGTTATGGCCTCTTAACTGAACCAGCGAATCCTCAATCATGAAACAAGTGATGACAGCAGAATGTAGAACTTCTGAAGTTTTTCCAACAACATTAGGTTGTTTGTATTTTATGGTCAAGTCAAGAAATTTTATTCAATGTTCAATCTTAAAGCAAGTAGAATATCAGTAAGAAAATATAAAATTTGATATTGTTCCACTAGCAGTTACAGTTCAACTCCAACCATGCACTTTTTACTCCATTTCCTTGCCAGAGACCAAACAGAGCTGAGACTTGTGCAGAATAACCTGGCTGTTCAGGTGAGAGCAAGTAGAAATATTTTAATTTTACAAAATTAAGAATGCAAGCTTAAGATTTCACAACACATCACAGATTACAACTCAAGACGAAATCTTCAAGCTTAAATGAAAGTTCAAGTAGAAATACCTGCTCTCTTCAGCTAAGAGAGCTAATTGTAAAAATATACCTTCTTCTGTCATTATCAGTTGTGGGGCTATTTTCCTTCATGATAAAATTTGGGTATATGCATGCACTTCACACTCTGATGACCCATTTCTAGTTCTTGAAATTTGAAAAACTTGGCCAGCTGGTGGTACCCATGATGCTTGGTTGTTCCTGAGTCAAATAGGGTCCCACTTAATTTAGTTTCTTCCTTCAGCACTTGTATACAGACATGACAAAGTCCAATCAGTTTGACATAAGCTGTGCAAAACTTCTCAACTTGCTTCACACTGCGGCAAGTTGTTCTGCTATTTGTGTAAGAAATTAAGTTGCATTGCCAATAAAAAAGCAAATTTGACTACCAATAAGACTGTAGCTAGATTCAGCTCAAACATAATGTAATCTGACCCAAATACGGCTAATCTAACTCAAACTTCAGAAAGGTGTAGAAGACCACAAAATTATTGCGCAGAGATAATAGAAAAAATTACTGAAATTCTTAAATTTAAAGGTAAAGTTAGAGGTAGGCCTACTTCTGAGGAAGAAACAGATTACATATGACAAACAATCATTTATGACTACTATTGCATGCTATAACAAAAAAGATAACCATAGACCAGAGGCATGAACCCTGAACTAAAAACAAAAACATGTCCCAATTCCCAGACCAGAAGGGAACTAGACAAGACTAGTTGAAACCATCGGGTGAACCACCAAAGCCAGTTATCCTACTCTATTGCTAAATAATTGATATATGCAGGAATCACAAATTAATTTGCATGATCATCAATAAGCGACAGAAAGAAAATATTGTAACAGCTTTTGGCATTACTTGTAGACACACAATTCTCCTGTTACTTTAGAAGCACAAGATTTCAAGATACAGGATGTTGTTCAGGAAAAGGATCATAACATACCAAAGGCAAGAACCCTGAACAGAAAACAGCACATATCCTGATTTTCCGACAAGAAGGGAACTTGAAAAGACTGGTTGATATCACCTGGATGAATGCTATATTATCCTACCGTAGCAGTAAATAATAAAATATAAGCGTGAATCAAAATAACATACCAAAGGATCATAACATACCACAGGCAAGAACCCTGAACAGAAAACAGCACATATCCTGATTTTCCGACAAGAAGGGAACTTGAAAAGACTGGTTGATATCACCTGGATGAATGCTATATTATCCTACCGTAGCAGTAAATAATAAAATATAAGCGTGAATCAAAATAATTAGCAATGACCATCCATAAAGACTGTCAACAAAATAATATAATTTGGTCCACAGCGGTTGGCGTTGCTTGTGAGAACACAATTCTCCAGTTAGATTAGAAGTTCAAGCAAGAGATAGCTCAAGTAGCACATCATTCACCAATTTGAATGATTTGATATTAATAATAGTCAGATATGTCTGATAAGTTTTCATACAAAGAAAAAAAAAACTCTCTAATGAATGATTCTAACATTTGCAATGATGAACACAGATAGTCCATGTGTGTTGTATTCACAACATTCACAATATTTTCTTATATTAATCAGAGTGTGGGGAACAATACGTCATCTTGCAATTAATGCTCCTAATTTTTTATAGTCTCTCAAGTTTCTTGAAAAATTAAATTTGTTTTAATTATGCTTCAGAGTGCCAAGTCTGAAATCCTAACTTTGGAAACCAAGTACCGATTTGCTACAATCTAATCAACTCAGAGCACATATCATACAATGAATATCCTGCACAGTAATGAAAGAACTAAGCTCTTAATAATTGAGATAGCTTTTTCAGGATGATCCTGATGCTAATTGTGAACTGCAAATTCACATAACGGGCATGCTTGCATCTGCACTAATAATATTGTTGAAAAGCCCCATTAAGAGTTTTATCCCAGCTAGGGAATTAAAAACTTATTCTTTCCAACTCAGATCAAGCTTATACTATAGAAGCACCAAGCTTTTATTCACAATTTGAGAGTTGGTTAAATCACAAAAGCAACATGCTTTAACATGCAAATCGTCTGCTATAAACACAACTTCTTATACCTCCATAATCCAACAATCCAAACACAAAACAACTACGGCCTCAATAAAAAATACAGAAACTTTCAATTCAAGAAAACAAAGTTAACATATTACATTCTGTTACGAGAGGAAGGTAGTAAGGAGGCTTGCCAATAAAGGAAGAAGAGATCAATAACAGCCTGTGACAATTAAGAAGAAAATATGCTGAATTAGCTAAAGAGGCAGTGTTAGTTAGTAATTGTCATAACTGTAAATAAGAAAAGAGCATGTGATGAAAGTTAGTTAGTTGCAGTGTTTAGTTGCTTAGAGTTGTTGATTGTTAGTTAGATAGTTAGATAGTTAGATAGTCAGTTGAGATAGTTAGGAGGCTAGAGTTCATTGTATATAAATCATTGTGTCAAGAACTTGTGAGGCAGGTAATGAAGGAATAAGAATTCTGCAGTCGCAGTGCTTCTCTCTCTCTCTCAGTTATCTCCTTTCGTCTTCTTCTTCTAATTCTCTCTTCAATTCTTAAGTTCATTAGCTTTGTTAGGGGAGAGCTTTGTTAGCCTTATAACAACCTTAACACATTCCTACTTTAAAGTGTCAAGCCAGCAAAAAATCAAACCCGAAAATTGATTTTATACAAAATAGAAAAAAAAGGAAAATAAAAACCAATCCTTTTCCATCATAAAGGAGGGTTAAAGAAGTCAAAATACAAATTAAGCAATAAACTTCTAAGAGAACCAAACATTATACATGTTCCAAGAACATTAAATCAGTCCAAAAATAGTTACAAAGCAGGAATAAATTGTACTGGTCCTCGATACTAAACTAAAGCAAACCTCTGGGAAAAAACTCTATATGGATGCCTGTTCTTGACTTCTATTTTCTCTGGGGGAAAAAAGTATGTTACAGTTTAACACCGACCTGTAGATGTGATGCCTATAAAGGACCAAAAATGCCCCTTGACATCAGAAATTGACTAAATACAGAGCTCCACTATGAATAAGAGGGATAATGACGAGCGGATAGTAAAGCCTTTAAACTTGTAGCAACTAATCTTTTGAAAGGTCTGCCACCAATCAACAAGTCCCAGACCAGACCACGGGAAAAACATGAAAGAGGAAGAGAGAGGTTGTTAGACTCATTATTTTTTCTCTTTAAACTTACATCACCTAATTTGCATTATTAATTATGCTGCTTAGGCACTGAATTTTAAATTTCCTTGCTAGGCAGCCAAACACCAGAGAGAGATGATGGAACAATTAGTAATATGACTTAAGATGGAGCAACTGATCCTCAGACTTTCTAAACTAAGGGTAAACAATATGTAGCTGTGCTTAGAGATCAAACATATTTTATGAAGCATAGTCCACTTTGACACTTCCCAAATCTCAGAAAGTGAAAATAAAACTTCAGTGCAATAATCTACCCTAAAAACTAGACTCAAATCTAGGAGTAGTCACTACTCAACCATTCTGGCCTAGCTGTTGATTAAGAGTGATCCACCTCCACTAGAAAGTTCTAAATTCATCTCCCTTGAGAACTGAACTATAGTGTGCTAACATCCAATACAGTGATGCTATAATACACACCCTCACTTCTCTCCGAGCAATTATGTTATCATTCATATGCCCTCCAACATTACACATCCAAAATTGCACGCAAGTATCGAAACATTTAGTTCAAGATACAAACTTTACAAAGTAGCAATATAGTTTCAAACCTTATCAAGCATGAACTAGAATGCAAGAAAGTAACCGCCAAAACCCCCACTCTCTCCACTTGCCATTACTAAGACCTTTCCCAATTTCAGCATATAAAGAAAGCAAACACAAAACATACACACAAAATGTACTTAAGAGAGCTTATACTTCAAACATCATCAACCATCAAAATTAAACTCAAAGAAAATAAAATGCAATATTATAACACCCAAATACTCATTTTCTTCGATCACCATTACTCACATTAAGAACCCAATTCATAGCAATACATTACAATCACAAAAACACCAAAACATAACCAAGACTGAAAAGAAAGGAAAAAACCTCATAAATTCTTCTTCTTTTTCCTGAATATAAACACATCAGTCTCCTCATAACAATACTCAGAATGCAAATCCTCTTTCGGAACTTTCTCAATCACAAAAGCCTCTCCACAAATCTCCCAAAACAACTTATCCGCCTCCGGTGATCTCAGTTGATACCCCAATAAAACAACCCCATCATCTTTCACCAACATTTCCATGGTCTTCACCAATGCCCCCACGCTCTCTTCAATATAGACAACATCCGCCGCGATTACATAATCAAAGGGGGGATTAACCCCATTAATTTGATCCTCATTACTCCAATAAAGAATCGCTGTCTTCAACATCTTGCCAAGAACTTGTTTGTTTCGCTTTAAGTTGTGTTTCAAAGCAGGCATCACAGGGTGGATGTCAGTAAGGACAATGTCAGTGAGTCCAAGAAGGTAAAGGGCCATGCCAGTGACGCCACAGCCGGTGCCTAGCTCGATGGCACGGCGGTTGTGGAAGTCGAGGAGGGTGGAGTAACGGTTTGGGGTGGTGGTGGGGTTCGTGGATAGAGGGGTCCACCGGTCGAGAAATTTGGAGAGGACTAAAGAACCTGACCAAACTGAAGTTCCCACATGGAAGGAACTGTTGTCTTCTTGGAGAGACAGAGTTTTGTCTTTGATCTTGAGGTCTATTCCAGGCGAGCCTGTAAATTTCATGTTTCTGTTTTGTGCTTTTGCTGTTTCTTGATTTCTTCAAAAAAAAAAGTCTTAAGGTTTCAGCAGAGGAGGAGTTGAAGTGGAGGTAGGGTTCAAGCTGGTTGGTTTTTTGGGAAACATCAAGTTTAGTCCCTCATGTATATATTTAGTTTTAACTGAACCTCAAAACTAAAACTTGCTGTCAATTTGGTTCCAAACTTTTTTTTTATCAAAACTAAACTGAGGCTTAGTTTATAATCCTTTTCGTTTTGTACAAAAAAAACTGAAAATGTTACCAAATACTGATAAAAGGACCCAATTGAAAAATTTGGGAAACTATTGGAATCTAATTGATAAACGTTATAGGCTATGGATGCAATTTAGAATGAGCATATATATTAAGGATTAAATTGAGGTTTTCCATTGTGTTTTTCGCTGCGTTTGAGTGCTAACGACGATGGAATATCATTATGGGCTTTGAGTTGACAGGGCAGTTGGTCTGGGCTGTGCATACTGCTACGAACATATTTGATCTGATTATTATTTTTTTTGTTTTAAAAATATTTTTTATTTTTTATTTTAAATTAATATATTTTTTAAGTTTTAAATCAAAATTTTTGATACGTTAATATAAAAAATAATCACAAAATTTATAATGATAAACTTAAAAATTAAATAAATTAAAAGGGTGTTTAGCCTCACGTTTTAATTAATTAGAATTTTAAAACTTTTTAATTGTTTTAAATTTTAATATGTTATTATTAAAAATAAAATTTTATTATTTTAATATATTTTTTATTAAAAAACATTTAAAAATAACTACAATCATTGTTCAAACACTTCTATATCAAAGTCGGATACCAATTATATGATATTATTATATTCTTAATGCATACTATTGTGAAAAAAATATTAAAAATTAAGATTTTAAAACTTTGGAGGTGTACTCCTCACCCCTGTAAATCTAAAGCATATTGTAGTTTCATATGACCTCCATCTATGCATATTACCATGCAACGGTGAGGAATTTTTAATAATAACAACTTCTTTTTTTCCCATCACTTTGGCTCCAAAGATATTTGAAAATGTGATTGTAGTTATTTTTTAAAATATTTTTTATGTTGAAATATATTAAAATGATATATTTTTTATTTTTGAAAAAATTATTTTTGAGATCATCGCATCAAAACAATCCAAAACACACAAAAAATATTACTTTTTTGTAAAAAAAATTAATTTTTTAAAAACACGAGTTGATCCACGTTTCCAAACACTCTTTCAGTATCAAACAATTTCTTGCCGCTATCATTAATTTAAACCATATTTATTAAAATAAATAAAAAAAATTAGTCAGATCAAAATTGTAATAGTCTTTAGTTTTGAATTAATGTCATCTTTGTATTCCATGCAAAATCTGGTGTTTTTTTTTTAATTTTATTAGCAATAATAATAGAAAATGTATATAGCTACTCGTAACCCTTTTATCATTGATCTCATGAGAATTTAAAACATGTAAAAAGAAAAATTATTAAAGTTAAGGAACTTGAAATCAAGGTACGAGTAATATAAAATTATTATTAAAACATACCTTTATTTAAATTTTTAAATTAAATTAATTTATTTCTATAATATCATAATTTTAATAACCACTAAAGCTTCTAAGTTAAACAGGAATTTTAACATAAAATCAAAATATAATAACATAAAACGGCCGGGTTAAATTAAAGTGTAATAATAAATTAAAGTTTTTTATATTAATTTGATTATTCGAGCATAAAACTATTCACAATCCATACATATGGGGAAAAAATTATGAGAGAGATGGGGGCAGAATTATTGTGTCTAGAGTACATGAAGAATATTATTTTCTCCATAAAAAAGCCAGAAATCAAACGCTATCCAACATGGTCCACAGCTATTTTGCCTGCCCTGAAAACTCCATTATGTTGTTTTTGGCACTAGCTAGCACAAAAGGCTAACATATATAGATGGCAATATTTCACTTTACTTTGACATTTTTGAACTATATATTATTTTGAATCACAAATATATACCTAGCTAGCTAGCTGTTTGCTACATTATTATCAAAAGCTAAAATTTGGAGGTGAGAAAATGCGGTGTGGATGTAAATTTGCGGTAAGCATTGGATTACTTGTAGTCCATAAAAAGCAGAACAAAGCAATGATCATTCTATCATATCAACTAATAAAGTTAGTAAAATCAAAAGAGGGAGTAGGGGTAAGAACATTTTCTTTTTCTCTTTAACTTTCTTTTTTTCCTTTTCTTTTCATCTTCTTTTATACCATTATAAGCTGTTGTCCCACAATTAAGGAAGCTAAAAAAATGAAAATAGCTTATTTGGCATGGTGGTACAGGATTTGGTTGTGGCTGCTTTTTAATGTATCTTAAAATAATTTTTTTTATTTTTTAAAATTTATTTTTGATCTTAACATATTAAAACGATATGAAAACACAAAAAAATTAATTTGAAGTAAAAAAAATTTATTTATTTTTAGATACTTTTGAAACGCTGAAACAAACGTATTCTAATAGTAGATTATCTGGAATATTCATAGTATTTGAATAGGAATTTTGATATAAAATGGAATACATGTTGATGGATTTATGTATGATCAGAAGTGATCACTGATCAATAAAATCTGTCAGCAAATATATTTTCTTGGCCTGGTTGGATAATTAATGTGTAATTGAGGAAATGCTCTCTTAAGAAAGTTACCAGTAAATTTAAAGATCTACAACTTAATTTCTATTAATTTTCTCTATCCATTTTTTTAATCTAAATTTGATTAATTAAAAATATAATTATAAAACCTGATTTTATCTAGTGGGTTGATCCGGTGACTTCCCAACTTAAAGCCTAGCACGAGTTAGGTTTTATTTCGAATTGTGTTTTTTAAAATGATATTGTTTTGAGTTTTTTTTAAGAAAAAATTAAAAAAATATTATTTTATTAAAAAAAATCCTAAACGCATATTATATTTGGGTAAAATAAAATTAGATTAACCTGTCTATTTACCGGTTAAGCTAGTTTATATCCTAAATAAACCGGATCTAATTAACTAAGAAAGGGGGGAACAAAAAGAGATAACTCTATCATGGTGGGGCATTATATATAAGAACTCATGAAATGTGCTTCCCCTCTAATTTCTGCTTGAAAAATATAACATAATCTCTTGTTATACTATATAATACAGTTATGCATAGTACTTAATTAATTTGCTGATAGAAAAGCTACATTAATTTATTTAGACAATAAGCTAATTATATAAAACCCTACTTTTACGAGAAATTATGAAGCCTTTTGCCATTGGAAATACCCTCACAACAGTGCGAAACAAGGCAATAATGGAGCTCAAAAGGTGTATAGTACTCTTGCTTTGCTCCCACTACTATAGCCCTCCCTTTCTTTTTTCCCAAAAAAATAAAGGCCATCATGTTAAAGGGATCAGCTTTTAGGGTTCAACAGAATATGCATGGATCTCCTTCCTTCAACAACTACTCTTCAATAGTTTTCTAAGCATAACCTTTTAGCCCTCCATCAAGCACTCATGAATGCCACCTTTTCCTTCCTGCAAAGTTTCCCATTACTAAAATCTCAAATACTTCTCTTTTCTGCTCCATTTTATTGTCAAATTTACTTCCCATTAAGAAACTGATGACGTCCCATGAAGTTTAAATCCAGCCATTGATAGATGATGGGTGGCATATGGCTTGTACACCAACACCGAGAAAGTCTCTAGTTTGCCCTCCTGCAGGACTATCTTGATCACTTTGAAATATTTTCTGCCTTTTAGGGTACATTTGAAGTTGATTCAAAGAGGAGATCTGATGATCACTTCCTGAGTTCTCCACGTCACTTGCTGGATTAGTGCCTACAGGGCTGGAACCATATAGTCCACAGAACTTGTTCCCATCTTGAACTTTTTTAGCATTGCTCTTTAGCGCAAAACTTCCAAGGAATGATGGATCAGTTGAAGTTGCACCGATCTGAGCAGCTTTTTGCAGCAAAGCAGTGGCTGACATGTTGGCCGAAGTTGTTTGATGGGACTGCTGTTGTTGGGTGCTATACAATGAAGGAACACTTGCTAGCTGACTTGCAGCAGCTGCTTCCTTAACGTTGGTTAAAGGAAGTACTAAAGTGCTTGTCAGCTCCTCGTGAGCATTATTTGAAGAGATCTTATTTCCAAAAACTGGCCAATTTAACTGATAATGATCAGATGGTGGAGCATGTGAGCATGAAACAGCAAGAAGGTCACCAAACATAGCTCCTGAACTAGTTACAGAGCGAAGTTGGTGAATCTCTTGAATGTTACTGCCCATTGCTTCACTCACTTGGGGTACTCCTTGGTTCATCCACAAGGAAACTCCTCCCTGTCTTGTTTGGTGATCATTGCCTGAAATTGGCTTGAAAATTGAAGAGAAATGTTGTGCCATGTTAGGCCCTAATGGATTCCCCATCAGATGATAATTGATGCTCCCAGCAGTCAAGTTGTTTATGCTAGATACAGCATTTACTCTTGCTGTTTCCTCTGCTAAGGCATCACAGAAGGCCCTGTGAGTGATGAAGCTATCTCTCCTGCTCAAGAAAAGATTTTGAGCATAAAGTTAATTAATATGATGAAACCATAACAAATCTCTTAGTATTGCATAGCTAGTCATAGCATTAGTACGTAATAAAGGGCTAATTAATTACGACATCAAATTGATATGGTCTTTCCACCTCTCTCTTAGTATTGTATATCTCCATGCTCTCTTTATTTTTCAGTTCTGAGAGATAGAAAGTGAAGGGGGCCGGTGCACAGCCAAAGATAACACAACCACAAAAAATCATTTTCATGCTCCACATAGTTTCTATTTCGACACGGGTAGTGTTGTTGACAAGAGAAAAAGCGATGCTCTATCACCACTTGAATCACTTTCATGCTTTATTAACTAGTCCTCGTTAGTCATTTTATTCTTGAAACCCTTGCTTACTACTACAAATCTATAGTATTTGAGTACCATCATCACTATAAATTCAAATAAAAATCCTTGCAAAAAATTATACCTTGAAAATAGAGTCCCACAGTCACATTTGTACTCCCTAGTGCCACAAGTCTTTGAGTGCGCTTTCCAATCTGATTGCACAGCGTATCTTTTTGAACATTTTTCACACTTCCACTTCTTCTCTCCATGCTTCCTACAAAAGTGCTTCTTTATACCTGTTAAGTCTCCAAGAGCCCTAGAAGGATGATGATGGACACAGGTCTTTTCAGGGCAGACATAAACACGTTTTTTTACTTCTTTGTTAGTCCTTTGCTTGAGCTTCCATGGAAGGTTGTGTCCTCTCCTATGGAGTTGTAGATTTTGATCTCTCTGAAACCCTTTACCACATATTTCACACAAGAATCTGTTGGTGGCCATGAGAGTTTTTGGTGATAAAGCTATGACTTCTGCTTCAGGATCTGCATAGAAGAATCAATATTCTCATTTGAATATTAAGGCAATAAAGCTTGATAGACATGAATAACTTTGAATATACTGACGATCATATATGATCATAAAGACAGAAAGGGAAAGGCGGACAGAAAGAATAATAACAACATAAACACGAACACAAACTCAAACTCAAAAAGAAGAAAAATAAATAAACAAGCTGGCCTCTAGCTTGCCTGGAGTTCCTGGGAGGTTTCTCTTCTTCTTTAGAGCAGGAGGATTGGATCCACCAACAGGGTTTTCAACAAAACCATTGTTACTACTTGTTATTGCTTCTTCTGTTGCCATGATCTTCTCTAACATATCACTCGAGTTTACTCAACGTAGCTAGTTACACAAAGCAAAAGGGTCAACAAAGAGAGCTATTACAATTGTGGTTAAGGGAAAAACCAAGAGAAAAGGTTTTGTCTTGTGGTGTCTCAACCCTAACAATATAAGAAGATATATGCAAGACTTGTTCTCTCTCTCCCCCACTCTCCCCCTTCTCTTTCTATCTCTACTATGCTGCAGACATTTGAATTAGCACTTGCTTTTCAGCTAAGGCTCGGATAGAATAATTAATTAAAAAAATGTTCTTGGGAGGTGGTGAAAAAGTTAAAGTTGAGATAGAGGAAGGGAGAGAGGATATTGCTTGAAAGAGTGAATGGCAAAAACACACAAAGGTGCATGATGACACATATGATGAGCATGGGAGAATGCTAATCTCCCATGCCTTTTTCAATTAGAAATGATTATCACATAATTTGCTTGCTTTTTGTTTCTCTTATTTTTCTAATCTTTCAACTTTAAATATTGTGCATTGGATGATAAATTAATGGGAGTTAATTAATTATTTCCTAGAACCCAACAAACATTTTATGAGAGCCTAGGTTATCCTATATAGCCAAGATATGCTCAAAAGCAAGTAGATTGGACTGTTTTCTTTGGTTTTTAGCTACTACATAGCCATAATGGAAGGCTCAATTAACCATGCAAACCCATATCAAACATCAACCTACATTGTGAGGTCAAGACTGCCCCATTTTTGCAATATGATCCCTATAGACATTTAAACTTTAGGATATATAACCCTCTTTAAGGCCATTTCCAAGTAATAATGCATATGTCTAACTCGTTGCAATATGTGCACTATACATGACAATTACAGCTTATAAAGACTAATTAGGAGCACCACCGCCCCTCAAAGTAAGAAGTAAGAGCTTACTTCGTATTGAAATTATTCCGATAATAATTATTTTTTAAAATATTTTTCAAAAACAAAAACAAGAAGGTTGTGAATCCAATTCATTGTCCAGCATAAGAAATTCTCATTATGATTTGAAACAACTATAACCTGGTGATCATACAAAAGCAATGCTATGGACTATATATGTTTGTTTTTTTTCAAAAAGATGAATTAACATGACCTCTAGCGCTAGACTTGAGAGTGACTAGCACACCCAACCAGTCACATTCTCTTCTTTATGCATCCTCATTTTCATCAAAAGTAAAATCTTTTTCAGTTCCTGGCTACTAGTCAAAATTCCCGTTTTCTTTCAAAACAAGTTATATTCACCTCGACACACACACTTCGAGTATAAGAAAACAAAGTTATCAAATTTGATCCAGTTCATTATCCTGTTGAAGATTGAAGTCATGGATGATGCTGGTTGATTCAATCAATTAAAATAATATCGTTTTAATAATAAATAAATAAAATATGATCTTTTAAAAAAATAAAAAAATCAAATTAAATTTTGACCATGTCAAATAAGTTTATTTATGTTGAACTCTTTAAAACTCAACCCGGGATAAAAGTTGGGTCGGGTCGGTTAAGTTTTAGATCGACATGTTAAGTTAGGCTGGATTTTATAATATTCTTGTAATTATTTAAAAGTCCAAATCTTGGATGGTAGTATATATTTTGTTTGTGTTACAAAAACTGGCATGCATGTGCCCAACTATGAAGGGAGGTAAAATCCAAAGGAAACCATGAAAGGAACACATAAAAGGGAAAAATCGTCCTGAAGGCAGTAAGAGTCATGACCAGTAGCATTTGGCAATATCTCCCTCAGCTCAAAATTGACTAGATTTGTTACCCACTTGACCCTTTTTTTTTTTTTAATTTTGATTAATGTAGCGGGTGCTTGTTAGCTAGGGAATTAATGATTTACATGAATATTTATAAATTGAAAAATAAAATATTATTTAAATAAATTGATTAGTGTAGAAGTTAGGTTGGTGGTCTGATCTTGAATGGTAGATGCATGATCAGCTTTACACTTTTATGCTTCAAAGCCTTTTACGTTTGCTTTTCTTTTGTGGATTGTAAAGATGCTTGCTTCATGTGTTAAAAGCAATGGCCATGGATCATGATCAAGGAGCATGAATAGTCAAAGAAAACTTTTTTAGTTAATTTCTAAATTTTTTTTTTCATTTTACTGGTGGCAGTATTTTTAAGACTAGTTTTCGTACGTATATTGTATTAGAGTCCAATACTTATTTTGTGAGGTATCCTAACTATATAAAAAAAATATTATTTTCTCGTACAAATATTGAGTTGAGAAGATATATTTTCAACTCAGTATTTTCATTATTCATACTAGACTTAACATATTAAATCTAATATAAAAAGTATTTTTTTCTGTCGAGTTCTCCTTCTTCATCTCCTTTTTTTTTTCTTGATTTTATACATTGAATCTAAGTTCTTCATTGATCAATCTAAGTAAAATATATATGGGATTTAAAAAAAATGTTACAAATTTAAAAATGATGACTTTAAAGGTCAAAAAAATCGAGAATCTTGAATTATATGTACATTTTGTGTTGTTGTTGCATGAGTTAAATTGAAATAAACTTTGAACACCATTTAATTAGTTGCAAGGCGTACGTAGCACACATGTAGATATATAGTAAAAATTGCTTCAGATCTACACGAAATCAATAGAAAATTTCAGGATGGAATATATTAGAGATGCCCTAATAATGGTGATCTGGCTCTCTTTCTCTCTCTTAATCTCTCTCTTAATCTTAATTAATTATGCTATGATAATAATAGTTTAATGAATCAAAGTATAGCTAGGGAAGAGGTTAATTAAACGAACGACAGCCAGCTGACAAAGGCAGTGAATTTTTAGAATTGTGAGCTAGCTAGCGGTCGTCTCCTTGTGGGCTGACTTCTCCTGCAAACCCCTTAATCATACTCTAATCATGTTCTTGCTTTCTGACTTTGTTTAGTATATAATCTTTGGAATTTAGCTGTTGAACTGTGGCGGCCTCAGAATATTCTCTCCCTCTCCAACACTCCCAAAGGCTTCAACTTTCAAGGTCTCGTGAGAGAGATTCTTAATTATACAAACCCCACATCGATCCCTCTACAAGCTTAGTTTTACTACTAAAAATAATGCAGCTGTAGTGTTGAAAAGAGAAGCTTTCTAGGTTATAAACCATAGGCAATATTGTTTCAAAATAGAAGGGCTCAGGGAAAAAGCATAATGCTGTCACCAAGGGTACGTTTTCTTTCGTTTGTTTGTCTCTTATAGTTTGAAATGTAGCTAGGATACATACACAAGTTATTAATTTACACACATTTTTTAAGCCTGACATAGCATGTTATCGACTCTCGTGAATTAACTCAGGTTTATTTTGATTAACTCGATTTTTTTATAATAAATAAAAATTAAAAAATATTTAAAAAAAAAAAAAAATTAACAAGTTTTAACCAAGTTTTTCTTAAAATGACCAGATTGTGAGTTAACCTGAGTTTTTAATTGAATTATTTATTTATTTATTTTTATTGAAACTCGATATAACCCGGGTTTCATATTACCAGGTCGGGTTGGGTTTTAATACAATGAATTTGCATATGAAATTTTTTTTTTCGCATTTCAAGGATACCTCTCTGCCCCAAGTTTTTCTAACTACAAAACGAGTATTTGTTCCTAGTGAGCTAATTCCAACTCAAGGGAAAGGGGATTGTCCCCAAAACCTATATGGATCATGTGATTTGAACCATTCCTATTTCAATGCGGCAATATTGATGTAGATGTACTCAAAAGAAAATAAAATTATTTAAGCATAAAATAAATTTATTTCTGACACAATTTTAAAATTAATTTTTATATTTTTAAAATATAAAATATAGAAAAATATGTCATTTTTATTCATATTATCTTGTCTTTTTAATAGCAAAACAGTAACTAAACTCTAATTAAAATTAACTTAAGTCTTGTTTTACTTTTGAACAAAAATATCCAAAAGAAAGAGCTGATTTGGATCTAGGAATCCTATTCAGAAATCCACATGCTTTGGTTTATAAAAAGTTGGAGAACATATGCACTTTTTTCAAACCCAACCCAATTATCTTTCTTTATTTTTTTCCCTTTTTCCTTTTATTTTTTTATTTTTTCCTTACTTGTGAAAGACATGTAACAATAGCAGAGGCTCATTACATTCAATATATACTGCCAAACTTTATAAATATAAAATATTAGATAGAAAACAATATGGATAATAAAGAGTGAAACATATTTAGTTGAAAAGACAAAAATATAGACATATAAAATAAATTTATTCTTATGACAGTTTTAAAGTGAATTTTTATATATTTTTTTTAAAAATACATGGAAATATGTTCTATTTATCTTAATTGTCTCAATTTCTTAATTATATCACAAAACGTAATCAAACACTTAATGACATAAATATTCTTTTAATTTATTTGGTGCATGATATATAGTGTTAGAACCTCTCTACCTAGAAACATGATGGTATAATAGGTTTTGTTCCAATTTTATATTTCTTAGATCAATTTCTTTTAAAATTATGCAAGTTCATGATATATACATGCCTCGTTAATTTCAATCAGAAAACCTCCAAGTTTTTATGTAAAGAAATAAATTCTTTATTCACGGAGAGGGAGTAGTGTTATTAAACTTAACACGACATATATATAACTCTTTAACTTAATTTGGTTTGGGTTAAAAAAAATCAATTCAGAACTGATTTAATCATTCTAATTAACTCATGACTTAATCAAAACTTAATTTTATTTTAAAAAAATTAAAATAATATTATTTTAATTTTAAAAAAATTAAAACAATCTTATTTTAATTAATTCGAGTTAATTTATCCCTCCTATAACTAGACGGAACTAGGTTTAATAATTTTGATTGGGAGTCCTTGCTTGGCCGTTCTCCAGTCCTCCATTTCTACCCAATTTTGGTCTCGCCAGAATATTGTGATTAGCTGGGGGAGAATTTGAGCGATCTCAACATTAAACTTCTTTTCATGAATCATGAACGCAATTGGCTAATTAAATGCCTTAGATGTCTATAAAAAGGTAGCAAGAATACACAGTCATTCCACCTGGAGGGCTAGTTGTATAGCAAAAAGAACAGGCAGCATGCACAGTAGTTTCGTCTTCTAATGTTTTTAGTGACCAGAGAATATAAGATATCGGAAGAAGGAGACAGAGAGCTCCTCGTAAATTCATTCAACCTTCACATACGAGGAGGTGATGCTGGTCAGAAGGGACTAAATAGAGCACCTTGCTGGCCAATTTTTGACCTGGCAGAGGATAATTATGGATTGATATATTCTTGTTTTGCTTATTTATATATAATATTGACCAAGCCATTAACATTTCCCTTTGCTTGCTAGGGCAACTCTCGAAAAGAAATTGAATGAGACCACCACTATAAGCTCAATCAACCAAATGATAATTTACTCTTTAATCCAATACCATAATATATATAAGAAGACTAAAGATTCTCTTTTTAGGGTTGGAAAGGCAAAGTTAAAGCACCCCACTTTCTTTCTCTATTTATACAATGGATGGTCCCTCTCTTTTCTTACAAAGAAAACCAGAAACCTATTCATGTTTCACCTTTTGTGCTTCTTTTTTTATTGAGATATTTTCAAATCGATTTTCATATATTAATGCTTAATGCATCCAATGTTATAAAACTTGAGTTGTCTTGCGGGTTGGATTTGTAAAAAACTGGGTATTAATTTGTCAAATAATTCATTCTCAACCCAATAACTTAAACTGTTAGGTAAGATTTTAGAATATGACTTATATTATTCTCTAACATACTCCTTCAAGTAAAAGTCCTTTGGACTTAAAACTTACACATGTCAACACTATCTTGTGTTTAATTTTTATCAAATAAATAGGAATGGTGAGATTCGAACTCGTGATTGCTTGGTCATCAAGAGCTCTGATACCATGTCAAAGAACTATCTCAACTCAATAAGTTAAGTTTTTAGGTGAAGTTTCAAAATATAATTTATATTATTTTATAATAGAATTGAACTGGATATTGACCAAGTCAAGCTTCGATTTAATTTTATTAATTTTTTTCTCAATATAATATCTCTTTAACTCTTTTTTTAAATTCTAAAATGGTATCATTTAGAACTGACACATGTTAATCTAGATTAACTCGCCAAGCACTTGACTAGTTCATATACCAAATCAGATTTAATATCTTATTTTAAACCAAACAAATCATAGATTCATACTTGTTAGTGCATAATTAAAGATGTATTCACTACAATCTCTTCTAAGATTTGAACCCTAGCTAGATTATAAGTTTTGAGAAACAAGTCCACTGACTGCATAGCTAAGTCGTCTTCAAATATTTTAATCATAGAACTTTTTATTTGTATGTGAGTGTGTGAGAGAGATAGGTAGCTAGTCCATATAATGCCCAAACATGCATGTAATTAAGTATTCATATGGAAAAACAGATCTAGAATTATGAATTCAGGAGAAACAAGGTCGCCATCAGATTTATGACAAGCACTAAACTCCCACTGAGAAAAAGAACTAGCTCTGAATGCAATATGATAGAAATTTGGTTGGTGAGTATATATCCATCGTTAATCATTGATATATAATTGGCAAATAGATATTACACAGAGAGAAAGAAAGAAAAGACAAGAACTTGTTCAAACCCATCTTCTCTAAAGGAATTCAAACATGGATGTTTCAAAAGAAAGGCATGCAGCAGGGCCATGTATCTTCCACTCGGTTTGTCACAAGAATGTTATTCAAAGGAGAAAAGCAAGCAATGATGAGATAAAATTTGATCGAAAAGTGATCTTTGTTATCTTCAATAGTGCCCAAATTGATGGTGGTCTCCATTGATCAACACCTCTCTCTGCATGTAATTGGATTTCTCCTGTTTTAACTGATAAATTTCATATGAAAATCAGTGTTTTCTTCCTGAAAAACGACTACATGGATTCATAATATAGCTAGAGATTAATTCTTGTTCAATAATTAGGGGTTAGAATGAACGAGAGGGATTTTTCTTAGAAGCCTATCAAATTCATGCCATGTTTATCTGTAGTTCAATCGTGAGATCACGAGAGGGATTTTTGTTAGAAGCCTATCAAATTTTGAACCAAAATAGAGGTAGCCCTCCTCCTTTAATTAAAGGATGGATCCATAATAGTCTTTTTTTCCTTAGTGGATCAAGGTACAAGGATTCTGATGAATAAAGTTGGATATATAAAATAAATTGATTTGTGCTATAAGATGCATGCTTTTGGAACTTAATCATGATTTTTCCCCCAAGTTCGAAAGTATTTTGAGGGTCTCAGGCAATCTTTTGGCTATAATATTAAGACTGAGAAAAAAATTTATTAAATCCTTTAGATATTTTTCACAAAAAATAAATTTAATTAATTAATATGCAGTAACCAGTTCGTCCAAGTTTCCTCAGGAATTCAATATTGGCTGCCTTATAAACCAAGAAATTGCAAAAAGCTAACTAAGAATAATATTTGCATGCCTTTGCCAAATTGCCATGCACAGCCTGTTGTGTTGTCCACCATCATTTCTATGGATTCCCACTACCATTTTCTTTTCCTGTCTCTGTACGATTGCTTTGAATACTAAGCTTATTTCTCCCTTTTAAGCTTTTCTTTCACTTTCAAGCACTGATATATATTAAACCTAGACTCACAATTCAGCTTACTGACTTGCTAGTTTGTGATCGAGTTTTAAATTAAATTTGATAAGATTTAATTTGATTAATCTAATCAACCTATAACTTAATTAAAGCTGGTTTAATTTATTAAAAAAACCAAAACAAGTTGTTTTAATCTTGAAAATAATATTGTTTTAAATTAATTCAAATTGACTCGAATTAATCTATAATCTAGATATTTGACTCGATCATAGTTAACACCATATAATAATAACTTTGCTTCCAAAAACTCATTGTTCATGTCTAAAAATGAAATCAACAATTAAAATCTATCAAAACTTAAACTTGAGCAAATTTTAGGAGTTAATTAATTTTAATATTCCTAATGGCCCATTTTAATAACATATTGTTTTATGATATCAATGTTACATCTAGTTACAAATACACCATCCAAAATATAAATGTGTTAAAAATTATAATAATTAAAATAGTCATGTGAATGTATTAACTAAAATATACTCTTATCGTTAAAATAAAACACACAATAAAAAAATAAAAATAAAAACTAGAAGGTAGAGTCTTGGAAACACCTCTTTCTTCTATATTTTAAATATTTTAGACATGTGATAATATGTTACTGCTAAAATATAAAAGAATTAAAATTTTATATCAAACACTATAAATAAATTAAATTAATAGATGGTATATATCAAATTGAGTCCTATTAATTTAATGAAGAAATGGAACCTATAAAACTTCTTCTACAATCATTATTGGGATATTGGTCACCATGCCGGAAAAATATTTTTGTAAAAAATTAAAAATTAAAATTTATTTTTTATATTTTTTAATATATTTATATTAAAAAAAATTAATATATTTTTTAATAAAAAAATAATCATATTGTGAATTTGAAGGGCACGGGTTACGAGTCTCAATATTCTTGGACCAATGGGCTTTTGTTTAGCTTCAATTTTATGTGAGCCCTAGCCCCTAATCCCTTGTGCCTTATTATGTATCATGGGCTTAGGCCTCGATTGTGGATGACATGTCGGTTACACAAAGACTTTCAAGAAAGGGAGTTTCAAGTTTCTACTTTCCGGTCGCTAGAGTCAATAGAAGAAGCAAAAATCTCTAAAATCTTGTCACAGAGTAGTGAAAATGGACACAAAAGCATTAGCAAAATCAAAGAGAGCACACACATTACAGCACAACAAGGGCAAAAAACCACACCCAAATAAAAAACCCAGCAAAATCCCATCAACTGGAAACAATCAAGAACCCCAAAAATCTAAGCTTCCATCCAACTGGGATCGGTATGAAGATGATGAGGAAGATGAATTTGGAGTGAATCTTGAAAACCCATCTGGAGATAACAGTAAAAAACCAAGCTTTAAGGATTATGGTGATGGTCTTGCTTTGCCAAAGAGTAAAGGTGCTGACTTTAAATACCTCCTTGATGAAGCTAAATCAAAACCTCACCAAGTTGACGACTTTCCTTTTCTCGAGGGCTTCTTGGCTGGTATGTTTTAATTTTTCATTTTCTTTTATGGTTTGCCGGCATTTTGCTTTTATTTATGTATGATTTGGTGGATTGTGGTTGTCATATTATGATGAATTTAATTTTTTTTTTCTTTTTTTCGTTGAATGCGTGCCTAAGCTTTTGAAAGTTAAGAACTTGAATGAAGAGGAGGAGTGTTCATCAATTTGTAGTTGATATTGCGTTTTGAATTGATTTGCAATGAAATGCGGATGGATTTTTGTATGTAATCGAAGTTTAAGTTTTTAATGTTTTGGTTGATCAGTTTCAAAAATTATAGGTTCTTTCTTGATCAGTAACTGGACAAAGTTTCAAAGTTGTGTGTGGTGGGGATTTCACTGGTTAATTGGCGTTGTGATTTGCTTTGGTTTGGTTGTGATTTGTGTGTACTTTGAAAGATGTTTTCAGTGGGGCATCTAAAGTCTTATCTCTTGTTTATTTGTTGCGAACATATCCCATTTCGATTTGTTTCCATGGCATGTAGTTTGCGCTTTGCAAGAACTCTGTAAAGTTCAGAAATTATTTATACCCTTGTCAGAATTGTTTCCAGTTCCTGACATAGCTAGCATTTTGCTTTGTGCGCAATCCAGTTGTTACTCGGTGTCTACCGTTATTGACTAATAAATCTGACATTAGTGTTGACATTGTTACTGATCCTTCTGGTGACTAATTTAGAAGAAATGGCCGTGTGAATCCAGGCACTCTGTTTTTTATATTGTTTTCATTTTGAACGTTGGTAAATTATTGACTAGAAATGCTTGGTGACAGAGGAATCCATGCATGGAGTAGGTCCCTTGCTTGCAGTCAGGGGAGAAAGCATTCTATCATGGATTGGGAATGATAATTTTGTTGTGGAAGATGAAACAACTTCAAGT
>Ga0325400_1001030_pt1 | contig 22385 bp, 24 predicted proteins | sample PopdelMetagenome_2_FD_205662 | JGI IMG/M metagenome (GOLD analysis project Ga0325400, IMG submission 205662) | Populus deltoides microbial communities from Bellville, Georgia, United States - Xylem-PdKOR-R1 | ecosystem: Host-associated > Plants > Phyllosphere > Stem > Wood/Secondary xylem...
GGTGGCGCTGGTATGCTCGATCCGGATACGCGGCATCAGCCCGAGCTGCACCGCCTGCTGCACTACCGAGAAGGCGCCGGTGATGACCGCCTGGCTCGCGATCACCGTCGCCATCGTCGACAGGATGACCAGCGGCAACCGCCAGTCCTCGCTCGCCATCAGGAAGAACGGGTTCTGCGCGGCTTCGGGCGTTCCCAGCAGCAGCGCGCCCTGTCCCAGATAGTTGAGCATCAGCGCCGGGAACACGAAATACAGCCACGCGACCGAGATCGGCCGCCGCCCGAAATGCCCCATGTCGGCGTACAGCGCCTCCGCGCCGGTCACCGCCAGCACCACCGAACCCAGCGCCAGGAAGCCCAGCTCGGGATCGTTGGCGAAGAACCGCATTGCCCAGCGCGGGTCGAGCGCGCCGATCACCTCGGGCCGGGCGGCGATGTTGACGACGCCCAGCACCGCCAGCACGACGAAATACACCACCATCACCGGCGCGAACAGCTTGCCGACCCGCGCCGTCCCGGTGGACTGGATATAGAACAGCGCCACCAGGATGCCGACCGCGATCGGGATCACGAACGCGTCGAACCCCTGCTCGACCGTCGCCAGTCCCTCGACCGCCGACAGCACCGAGATCGCCGGGGTAATCATGCAATCGCCAAAGAACAGCGCGGTCGCCAGCACCCCCAGCACCACCAGGCTCGGCCCCCAGCGCTTGCCGGTGCCTGACCGCCGCTGGATCAGCGCCAGCAGCGCCAGGCTGCCGCCCTCGCCGTTGTTGTCGGCGCGCAGCACCGTCAGCACATATTTGAGCGTCACGATCAGCGTCAGCGACCAGAAGATCAGGCTGAGCACGCCCAGGATGTGCAGCCGGTCGACCGCCAGCGGGTGGTGTCCGACGAACACCTCCTTGATGGCGTAGAGGGGGCTGGTGCCGATATCGCCATAGACGACGCCGACCGCGCCGAGCGCGAGCTTGCCCAGCCCGCTGCGGCCATGCTGGTCGTGGATGGGGGAGTCAGGCTGCGCGGCGTCCGCCGCGATCTGTCCGGATAGGGTCACCGAAGGGTCAATCGAACCAAAGGCATGGGGTGGGTCCGTTCAATGCGGGGGCGCCTGTACCACCAGTGTTCTTCCACCTCAATCCATCCCTCAAACGCGGCGGATCACCTCGCGGATCACGAAATGCGACGCCAGCCGCGCGACGCCGGGCAGCTGCGACAGCGTCTCGCGGTGGATGCGCTCGAACCGGTCGTCGCGCCGCACTTCGACATGGAGGAGGTAGTCCGCCTCGCCGCTCATCAGGAAGCAGTGGGTCACCTCCGGACAGTCGGCGATCTCGCGCTCGAACGCCGCCATGGTGTCGCGCCGCTGGTCCTTGAGCGTCACGTTGACCAGCACGATCGTCGGCTCGCCCCGCGCCGCCGCGGACAGCACCGCCCGGAACCCCACGATCGTCCCGTCCGCCCGCAACGCCGCCACCCGCCGATGCGCAGCCGAGGGCGACAGCCCCACCCGCTCGCCCAGTTCGGCGCTGGTCAGCGTGGAATCCCGCGCCAGTTCGGCGAGGATGCGGCGTTCGATCGCGTCGGTCACGGCTGATCCTGTATAACGGCCCGCTCACGCAATCCGATTGCACGGCCATGCCTTCCATGAGACAGCTTTGCGACCCTTTTGCGTCGACGCGGGACTATAGCGGCTGCCATCATAGGAGAGTTGCCATGCGCATCGGTGTGCTCAAGGAAATCAAGAACCACGAATATCGCGTCGGCCTGACCCCGCCCTCGGTCGCCGAGCTCACCGCCGCAGGCCACGAAGTGGTGGTCGAAACCGGCGCAGGCGGCGGCATCGACTTCGAGGATGGCGACTACGTCGCTGCCGGCGCCACCATCCTGCCGACCGCCGCAGAGGTGTTCGCGAGCGCCGACATGATCGTCAAGGTCAAGGAGCCGCAGGCGTCCGAGGTCGCGATGCTGGAGCCACGCCACCTCCTCTTCACCTATCTCCACCTTGCCGCCGACAAGCCGCAGGCCGAGGGGCTGATGCGCTCGGGCGCGACCTGCATCGCCTACGAAACGGTCACTGCCCCCACCGGCGGCCTGCCGCTTCTGAAGCCGATGAGCGAGGTCGCCGGCCGCATGTCGGTCCAGGTCGGCGCGCACTACCTTGAAAAGGAACAGGGCGGCCGCGGCATCCTGCTGGGCGGCGTCCCCGGCGTCGCCCCGGCGAAGGTCGCGATCCTCGGTGGCGGCGTCTCCGGCATCAACGCCGCGCAGATGGCGGTGGGCATGCGTGCCGACGTCACCATCTACGACGTCAACATGAGCCGGCTGGCCGAACTCGACATGTTCTTCTCCAGCCAGATCAAGACGGCTTATGCCAGCAAGGCCGCAATCGCCGCGGCGGTCCGCAACGCGCACCTCGTGATCGGCGCGGTGCTGGTCCCCGGCGCCGCCGCGCCCAAGCTCGTGACGCGCGACATGCTCAAGACGATGAAGCGCGGCAGCGTGCTGGTCGACATCGCGATCGACCAGGGCGGTTGCTTCGAAACCAGCCACGCGACCACCCACGAGGACCCGGTGTTCGAGATCGACGGCGTGATCCACTATTGCGTCGCCAACATGCCCGGCGCGGTCGCCCGCACCAGTGCCTTCGCGCTCAACAACGCGACGCTCCCCTTCGTGCTCAAGCTCGCCGACCGGGGCGCGGACGCCGCGATGAAGGCCGACCCCCACCTCGCCGCCGGCCTCAACGTGTCCGCCGGCCAGATCCGCCACCAGGCCGTCGCCGAAGCGCTCGACCTCCCCTTCGAGGCATGGACGGGCTGAACACCCGCCCCCGCCATCCCCGTCACCCGCGAAGGCGGGGGTCCCGCTTCTTCTCCGCAGGTAAACTGCATCACCAGCCAGCGCGGTATCACGGGAACACAAACGGAACGCCGGTGTTGATCCCGCGAAAGGACCCACCATGACCGACACGCCCAATCCCAAGGACCACCCCACCGGCAACGCCGAAAAGGATCCGCACGACTGGACCACCGGCGGCGAGGCGATGACCGGCGCGCAGGCCAGCTACCTCAAGACCCTGTCGGAGGAAGCCGGCGAAGAGTTCGACGATACCCTGAGCAAGGCCGACGCCTCGCTCAAGATCGACGAACTCCAGGGCAAGACCGGCCGCGGCCAGTAGGAGGCGGACAGCGACAGGCTCTGCGGCCGCTCCCACGCCCTTCCGTCACCCCGGCCTTGTGCCGGGGTCCACGGCTCCGCAGGCCTGATTGTCGGCGATGGCGCGCACGCCGCTCCACACAGCGCCAACCGCAGGCAGCTATCGACCGCCAGCCTCCATCGCCAGCAACCGGAGCAACGCCAGCCGCCCGGCGATCTCCCCCCGATACGCCGCTCGCGCCGGAGCCAGCGCCAACGCCCGCCGCCACGCGGTCTGCGCCCCGGCGAAGTCCCCCTCGCGCACCAGCGCCAGCCCCAGGAAGAACGGCGGCCCCGGATGCCCCGGCGCGAGCCGCATCGCCCGCGCGAACGCGAAGCGGGCCGGCGGCGACACCGCCCCGTCGTGCCTGGCGAGCGCCGTCCCCAGCCCCGTCCACAGCAATGCGCTGTCCGGCGTCGCCCGGATCCCCGACAGCACCACCCGCACCGCCGACCGCTTCTCGCCCGCGCGCGCCATGGCATCGGCCGCGACCAGCCACTGCCCGTCGCCGGTGAAGCGCCCCCACATCGCCTCGCGCAAGCTCACCAGCCCGCTATCGTCCTCCGCCGCCGCCCGCGCAGCCACCGCCGGGCTCGCCGGCAACCCCGGCCGCCCCTGCAACGCATAGCCCGCAGCGCCCAGCATCAACGCCGCTCCTACGAACGACCACAACAGCCGCGGCACCCCCAGCAGCACCAGCGCGCCCATCGCCCCCGCACCCAGCAGCAGCAGCCACACCCACCCCATCAGGCCCGCTTCCGAAAGCTCGCGCGCGCCACCAGCGCACCGATCAGCAACAGCACCACCGGCGCGGCCCACAACGGCCAGGTCAACGCCGACAGCGGCGGATCATAGGTCACGTAATCGCCATACCGCGCCACCAGCCACTCGCGCACCGACGCCGCGCTCTCGCCGTGGGCGATCCGCTGGCGCACCAGCGCCCGCATGTCGCCCGCCATGTCCGCGTCCGAATCCGCGATCGACTGCCCCTGACACACCAGACAGCGCAGCGTCTGCATCAGCCCCCGCGCCTCCGCCTCCTTGGCCGGGTCATCCAGCTGCCGGTAGGCGAGCGGCGCGGGCGGGGTCGCCGCTACTAGCAGCGGCAGGAGGACCAGCAGCCGCCTCACCGCGACGCCCTCACCAGCGCCGCCAGCCGCTCGACATCCTCCGCCCGGATATCGCCGACATGCTGCTCGACGATGACCCCGCGCCCGTCGACCACGAACGTCTCAGGCACCCCCGACGACCCCAGCGACAGCTGCACCGCACTGGTCGGGTCGTCGCCGATCCGGTCATAGGGGTCGCCATTGCGCTGCAGGAAGCCCGCCACCGCTGCGGGCGTATCACGCACCGCGATCGCGTCCACCGCCACCCCCATCGCCTTGAGCCGCATCAGCTGCGGCGCCTCGGCGGCACACGGCACGCACCAGCTCGCGAAGACGTTGAGCAGATGCGGCCGCCCCACGAACGCGACACTCGCCGCCCCCGGCTTGCCCGCGACGATCGGCTTCAGCGCAAACGCCGGCAACGCCGTCCCCACCAGCCGCGACCGCACCGTCCGCTCCGCCGGCCGCCACAGCCCGACCGCGATCAGCACGAACAGCAGCACGAACCCGACCAGCGGCACCCACAACAGAAAGCGCCCCCTCACCGCCTGCGTCCCCGCCGCACCCGCCCGGCCAGCGACAGCGCTCCGCCCAGCGCGACCAGCCCGCCACCCGCCCAGATCAGCGTCACGAACGGCTTCCACCACAGCCTCAGCTGCCAGCGCCCGTCCTCGCCCGCCTGCCCCAGCACGGTATAAAGCTGCCCGTCGATCCGGGTCGCGATCGCGCTCTCGCTAGTGGTGGTCACCGGGTTGGCGAAGAAACGCTGCTGCGGAAACAGCACGACCGTTGCGTCATCCCCCGAGGTCTGGCGCGTCGCGGTTAGCCGCGCCTGCAACGCCGACCAGTTGTCCCCCACCACCGGCTGGATGCCGTCGAAGCGCACCCGCCACGGGCCCACCCGCGCCGCCTCGCCCGCGCGGATCGCGGTCAGCGTCTCGGCGGTGAACGCCGCGTCGCACGCCATCCCCGCCAGGCTCACCGCGATGCCCAGATGCGACACCACCATCCCCCAGGTGAACAGCGGCGTCCGCAGCAGGTTGCGCCCGAACAACGGCGCGACGCTCGCCACCGCCAGCCCCACCGCGAGCGCAAGGCCCAGCAGCGGCAGCACGCCGACCTGCCCGCCCAGCGCGAACAGCCCCGCGCCCGCGAACGCCGCCGCCGCGATCGGCCAGGTCAGCCGCGCGACCACCGCCGCCGCCTCGTCCCGCCGCCACCGGACCAGCGGCCCCGCCGCCATCACCGCGACCAGCGCCAGCGCCACCGGCCCCGCCGCGCGGTTGAAGAAGGGCGGCCCGATCGACAGCTGCACGCCGAACGCAGACGCGACGATCGGATAGAAGGTGCCGATCAGCACCACCCCCAGGATCACCGACAACAGCAGGTTGTTGACCACCAGCCCCCCCTCGCGGCTGACGAACTCGAACGTCGCGCCCGCGCGCACCGCCCCGATCCGCCACGCGAACAGCGCCAGCGCCCCGCCGATATACAGCCCCAGCAGCACCAGGATGAACAGCCCGCGCGTCGGATCGACCGCGAATGCGTGGACGCTGGTCAGCAGTCCCGACCGGACGATGAACGTCCCCACCATCGACATGCTGAACGCGACCACCGCCAGCATCACCGTCCAGGCGCGCAGGCCATCGCGGGTCGCCAGCACCGTCACCGAATGGAGCAGCGCGGTCGCCGCCAGCCACGGCATCAGCGACGCGTTCTCGACCGGGTCCCAGAACCACCAGCCGCCCCAGCCCAGCTCGTAATAGGCCCAATAAGAACCCGCGGTGATCCCCAGCGTCAGGAACACCCAGGCCCCAAGCACCCAGGGCCGCATCGCCCGCGCGAACGCCGGTCCGACCTCGCCCGTCACCAGCGCCCCGATCGCGAACGAAAACGCGACACTCAGCCCGACATAGCCCGCGTAGAGCGTCGGCGGATGAAACGCCAACCCCGGATCCTGCAACAGCGGGTTGAGCCCGGCGCCATCGCGCGGCGCCGGCACCATCCGTTCGAACGGGTTCGACGCCCACAACAGGAAGGCATAGAAGCCCAGCGCGATCGCCGCCTGCCCGCCGAGCGTCGCCGCCAGCGTCCGCGCGTCCAGTCGCCGCTCCAGCACCGCCACCGCCGCCCCCGCGATCCCCAGGATCGTGACCCACAGCAGCATCGACCCCTCGTGGTTCCCCCACGCACCCGCGAACCGGTAAAGCCAGGGCTTCATCGAATGGCTGTTCTCGACCACCAGCCGCACCGACATGTCGGAGTGGAGGAACACCCCGATCAGCGCCGCCATCGCGATCGCCGCCATCGCCCCCTGCACGATCGCCACCGGCCGGGTCGCGGCGAGCAGCGCCCCTCCAATGCCGTCACCCCGGCGCAGGCCGGGGTCGCTCGCGGCGGAGGACGTCGGCCTACCCGGCTCTCGCACCCCCAGCACCACCAGCGCCAGCTGCAACGCCGCCAGCGCCGCCGCCAGCCACAGCGCGGCCAGACCCGCCTCTGCCATCACCGATCCAGCGTCTTAGTTTCGTGCATTGCCCCGCCCGCGGTCTTCACCAGCGGCGGCGGCATGTAGTTCTCGTCATGCTTGGCGAGCAGGTTGGTCGCGCGAAAGCTGCCGTCGCGGACGAACTCCCCCTCGGCGACCACACCCGACTTCTCGCGGAACAGGTCCGGCACGATCCCGGCGAAGACTACGGGCGTCGTCGCCCGCCCGTCCGTCACGACGAAGCGCACCGTCACCCCGTCGCCTGCGCGCCTGACCGACCCGGCCTCGACCATCCCGCCCAGCCGCACCGCCCGCCCCAGCGGCAGCCCGTCGCGGCGCACGTCCGATGGCGCATAGAAGAACGCCGCCTGATCCTTGAGCGCCGACAGTGCGAGCAACGCCGCCGCCGCCACCGCTAGCAGCGCCAGCCCCACCAGCACCAGCCGCTGGTTCTTCGCGGTCACTGCCGCCCCGCCGCCCGCTCGGCCCGACGCATCGCGCGGAAGCTCCAGCCGAGCAGCGCTACGGCACCCCCCAGCGCGACCGCATAGGCGGCGATCACGAACGACCACTGGCTCATGCCCGCGCCATCCGCCGCATCCGCGCTTCGGCCCGCGCGGTTGCCAGCATCGCGCGCATCCGCATCAGCACGATCCCGGCGAACACCAGCGTCAGCCCCGCCCCCGTGAACCCCAGCGGCCACAGGATGCTGCCATCGATGCTCGACCGGGTCAGCCCGATCGACGGGCCTTGGTGCAGCGTGTTCCACCATACCACCGAATAGCGGATGACCGGCAGCAGCGCGCTCCCCGCGATCCCGTACAGCGCCGGGATGCGCCCGTCCCCGCCCCGCTCGGCATCGGCGCGGGCCAGCGCGATGTACCCGCAATAGACGAAGAACAGCAGCAGCATCGACGTCAGCCGCCCGTCCCACTGCCACCACGTCCCCCAGGTCGGCCGTCCCCAGATCGATCCGGTGACAAGGCAGATCGCCGCAAACGCCGCCCCCGGCCCCGCGATCGCCCTCGCCGCGAAGTTCGCCAGCGGATGCCGCCACACCAGATACCCGATCGACGCGACGGCGAGCCCGCTCCACCCGCCCATCCCCAGCCACGCGGCAGGAACATGGACGTACAGGATGCGCACTGTCTCGCCCTGAAGGTAGTCGGGCGGTGTCATCGTCAACCCCGCCCACGCCCCGAACGCGGTCAGCGCCAGCCCCACCCAGACCAGCACCGGCGTCAGCGGCCGCGCGATCTTGAGGAACGTCGTCGGGTTGGCGAGGGCATGAAGGGCAGGCACGGTCGACGCCGCCCATAAGCCAGAACGCCGCCCGCGTCACCAGCGACTTGGCGGTCCGGCCGTCAGCCGCGGTCGACAGCGCCCAGCACAGGCCAGCCGGCTTTCCCGCTTGGGATCGAATATCGGAAAGGCGCTGACGTTCTCGAATTTTGTTTCGCAGAGGTAAGGGGCTCGGCTAGAAAATGGTCAAAAATGTACGCTAATGTATGACAATGGCAGAAAAATAACTCTGCTTGCTTGGCGCGCTGGCTTAGATGAGCGGTTCGTTCTTGCCTCATTGACCGCGATATCATCATCTGCGCGGGTCTGCCCACGCGGCGCGTCAGGGAGTTCACACGATGGGTATGTTCATTCGGGCGGGCGTCGGAGCGCTCCTCTTCACCGCAATCGCTTTGCATGCACAGACCGTAGTGCCGGTGCCCGCAAGTCCCGAAGCCGGCGTTCCTGTCTTTCCGGCGAGCATCGTTGACCGGCCATACAAGGTGTTGGGTGAGGTCAAGACAAAATCGCAAACCGATGTTGCCCGTGAGCTTTGGACGCGCGCGAAGAAGATGGGCGCCGATGCGGTCATTACCGCTAATTCCGGTGACCGAAGCGGCGCAGCTGTTAAGTTCACGGCACCCGCACCGGACGGGCGCTAAGCGCCTCGTAATTTCAGACCAGCAGCGGCGGTGAGAGAAAAATCGAAAACGTACGCTAAGCCCTCGTCCGCCCCGATTGGGAACCTTTTATGGGAATCCGATGCCGCCAATCGCACTGACGGACACCTGCAGGTTTTCCTTTCCCAAAACCTGTTCCCGATTCAAGATTCCCGAAACTGCCGATTTCGACGGGAAAACGGGAAAGCGCCTCGCGACGCAATGGCTGCTCCAAGGGGGTGAACGCCTACCCCCGCCCGATCAACCGCGCCGCGATCGCGTCCGCCACCTCTGCCGCCGGGCGGCCGGTACGCTCGCTCTCGTCCCACACCTCGTTCAGCCGGCCGGGGATGCGCGCGATCCGGGCCATCACCTCGGCCTCGTCGCCCTGGCCCAGATACTCCAGCCCGACGTTGATGATCCCGCCCGCGTTGATGACGTAATCGGGGGCGTACAGGATGCCGCGCGCGTGCAGCCGGTCGTAATCCTCGCGCGTCGCCAGCTGGTTGTTCGCCCCGCCCGCGACCACCTTGACCGCCAGCGTCGGGATCGTCGCCTCGGTCAGGATCGCGCCCAGCGCGTTGGGGCAGAAGATATCCGCCTCCACCCCCAGGATCGCCCCCGCCGCGACGTGACTGGCGTTCAGCTCCTCCGCCAGCGCCTTGGCACGGCCCGCATCGACATCGGCCAGCGTCAGCACCGCGCCGTCCTTCGCCAGCAGCCTCGCCAAACCCCCGCCGACCGACCCCACGCCCTGGATCGCGACGCGAACGCCCTTCATGTCGCCCGCGCCGAGGCCCCGCGCGGCGGCGGCCTTGACCCCCAGGTACACGCCATGCGCGGTGTACGGCCCCGGATCGCCCCCCGCCGCGCCGCTCGCGACCGGCAGGCCGGAGACATAGCGCGTCTGCCCGGCGATCACCTTCATCCGCGCTTCGGACATGCCGACGTCCTCGGCGGTGACATAGCGCCCGCCCAGCGACTCGACCCCGCGCCCGAACGCCTCGAGCTGTTGCGTCGAGATCGTGTCCCCCGGCCGCGCCGCCAAGATCACGCCCTTGCCCCCGCCCAACTCCAGGCCCGCCATCGCGTTCTTGTAGCTCATGCCCCGCGACAGGCGCAGCGCATCTGTGACGGCGCCTTCGTCGCTGGCATAGTGCCAGAAGCGCGCCCCCCCCGCCGCCGGCCCCAGCTTGGTCGAATGAATTGCGATCACCGCCCGCAGGCCCGAGCCCGCGTCGGTAAAGGCGTGCACCCCTTCATGGGCGTCGAAATCGGGAAGGTCCCACAGCGCGGCCATAACGGCTCCTGCTCAGATCGTTGCGTTCACGCGCAATAATCTTAGCCGTGCACAAACGCCAGCAGGAAAGGGAATGGGGCGACCGACGGGACTTGAACCCGCAACTTCCGGCATCACAAGCCGGCGCTCTAACCAATTGAACTACGGTCGCCGCGCTGCTGCGGCCCCTAGCGGCACCCCGGCGGCGGCGTCAAGGGTGCGATCGCCCTCACCCTTCGCCGTTCAGAACCGCCCCTCCGCCACCAGCCGATACCCGTTCCCCGCCGCCACGAACCCCAGCCGCGTCAGCCGCTCCGCCGCCGCCGGATCGGCCGCGCCCAGCACGAATTCCGCGCGATAGCGGCCATCGCCCTCCACCCGCAACGTCACCCCGTCGCTTCCCGCCTGCCCGGTCAACGGCACCAGCAGCGCCGCCCCTTCGCACCGCACGCTGCCCGCGACTTCGGGCGGCAGCGTCACGCCCGCCGGCCCCGCACCCAGCGTCGCGCGCACGCGCCCCTTCGCTTCGCGGCACGCGCCATCGTCGAAGCGGACGCTGACCCCGTCCAGGTCGAGCGCGGTGACCGGAAGCGGCTGGAACAGGCTCGCCGCCGCCAGCCCGGCGGACAACCCGTCCACCCCGAACCCGTGCCGCCCCAGCGTCACCCGCCCATGCAACGCCCGCCCAGCACCCTCCGCCGTCCCGGCCCCGTCCAACGCGACGGTCAACCGCCCGACCAGCAGGCCCCACGGCGAAACCCGCGCGTCGAGGTCGCCCAGCGCCAGCAACCCGACCCGAGCCTCGGCGAGCGACCCGGCCCAGACGCTACCGTCCACCCGCCGCGCCGACAGCCCCAGCGCGTCCGCCCCCGCAACACCTAGCGCCAGCCGCAGCGGCACTAGCGCCAGCAGCGCGACCAGCAGCAACGCCCCGAACAGCGCCGCCGGCCCCGTCCGCAACCGCACCCGCATCACGATCGCCGCGCCCTGAGCACCAGCTGCGCCGCCACCGACCGGTCGCCATTGTCGGTCAGCGTCGCCTGCTCGACCAGCACGCCCGCCGCCTCCATCGACGCCAGCCACGGGGTCAGCGCCCCCGGCCGCGCGGTCGGCACCCGCACCCGCACCCGGTCGGGTCCGTCCTCGCTCAGGTCGCCGAGCGGAAACCCCGCCTGGTCCGCCCGCGCCCGCACCGTGTCGGCCAGGCTCGCCCCCAACGGTGCCGGTCGGCCCCCGGCGCGGATCGCCGCCACCGCCGCCTCCGCCTCGCCCAGCCGCACCACCGCCGCCGCGTGCCGCTCCTCCGTGCTCGACAGCGCATCCCCCACCGGCCGCACGATCCCCGCCCACACCAAAGTCACCGCCAGCAGGACGACCATCACGACCAGCAGCCGCTTCTCGCGCAGCGACCGCGCGTCGAACCATGGCTTCAGCCCGGTCATGGCGCCCGCACCGTCATCTCGCCCGTCACCCGTCCTCCCGCCGACTGGAAGGTGCCGGCGTCGACCCGGAACCCCTGCGCCTCGATCGCGCGCTTCAGGTCGGTCGCCTCCACCTCGCGCGCGGTCGCGACCGACAGGCGCAGGTCGCCGCTCGGCTGGAAATCGAGCGCGGTCACCTCCGCCCCCGGCACCCGCCGCACCCCCGCGAACGTCGCCGCGACCGTGCCCGCAAAGCCCAGCCCCGGCCCGCGTACCCGCCCCAGCCGCTCGGCGAGTTGCCGGTCGGCGTCGACCACCGTGTCGCCGCGCCTCAGGCCGCTCGCCACCACCTGATCCGCTTGGCGCTCCAGCGCATCGGCCGCGAACCCGTATTTCGCGATCCGCACCAGATCGATCGCCAGCGTCACCAGCAGGATGGCTCCCACAAGCGCCCCCGCGCGCCGCACCGCGCGCCAGTTGATCCCGCGCCGCCGCCGCCGCGCGAACGGCCCCTGCCTCAGGTCCAGCGGCGGCGCGCCCGCTCCCGCGACCAGCGCCGCCTCCACCGCATCCGCCCCCAACGTGACAGGTGCGACGCCGCCAGTCACCAGCTCGGTCAGCCGCGCCTCGTCGGCAAAGCCTGCGCCCCGCCCCCGCACCAAACCCCATCCGCACAGCTCGGCGCGGACGAAGCCCTCGTCGGGCGCAGGCACCAGCATCGCCGCGGGCACCACCGCGACCGGATCGATCCCCGCCCGTGCCAGCCCCGCCAGCCAGCCGGTCATCACCGCGGGATCGACCACCGCCACCGCGCGCTCGCCATCCGTCTCCGGCCCGACCGCGACATGCAGGTCGGTCGCGGCGCTCGCCTCGGCCACCACGATCCGTGCCGCCGCCGCCGCCTGCGCAGGTGATCGCGCGGGCAGCGCCGCCCAGTGCAGCGTCACCGCGTCCGCCGGCGCCACCGCCACGACCGCGTCCGCGACCGGCAGCCCGCGTCCGCGCGCCAACACCGCATGGTCGTCGACGGTCACCCAGCGCGCATCCGCCAGGTCGTCGGCCAGAAAGAACAGGGTCCGGGTCACTCCTCCCCCCATTGCCTCCAGACGAGGCGCGCAGGCAAGCGGGTCGCGTCCACCAATGCACGTTCGTGCAGCGGCGGCCCCGCGCCGGTCACGTCCACCTCCAGCGCGAACCAGCGCGACGTCACCCCGCTCGCCCCGGCCGCGCCCGATCCGCCGGGCAGCGCATCGGCCCAGAACCGGTCGGCATTGGCATAGCCCTGCGCCGGCCGCCGCAGCAGCGCCGCCCGCGCACCTTCCACCGACAGCGTGTCGGGCGCGAGCATCGCCAACAGCGGCGCCTGTTCGGGGGTCAGCGTGTTGACGTTGATCCGCGCCGGCTCCGCCATCGGCAGCGCACACAGCCAGGGTGCCAGCGTCTGGTACAGCTCGGGCGTCATTCCCGATACCGCCCGCAACTCGCTGAGATCGCTCATCAACGTACCCGCGGTACGATAGGGCGACGACTGGCGGGTGTAGCTCGCATCCTCCGCACCCTGCGCCTGTGCGTCGCCATCGCTGTCGATCCAGTCCGCCGCGCCCGCCGCAACCTGCTCGGCAACCTGCGCAGGCGCGCCGACCAGCCGCATCAGCCGCGAGAACTGCGCCCGCATCAGCGGATCGCTCTGATACACGCCCGGCGCAACAGCCATCACCAGCCCGTTGAGATTGAAGCAATTGCCCCCGTCGCGCACCCGCGCCACCGCCTGCCCCCCGCCCGGCAGCGGCAGCCCGAACGGTCGCCCGCTCCACCCGCCCATCAGCGTGATCCGCCCGGGATTGGCCGCCAGCAACGAATCGATCCGCGACAGCGCCAGCGCCTCCCCCGCCCGCGCGAAGCTCCGCGCCTGTTCGACCTGCCCGGCATTGCCCGCCAGCCGGGTCGCGAGCCGCAGCTTCTCCAGCGCCGCCCCCGCGATCACCGCCACCACCGCCACGAGCAGCAGCACCGTCAGCAACGCCGCCCCGCGTTCACCTTCACGCTCAGCGTGACGCACCGGGCGTCCCCGAAGGCGTCGGACTCGGCTCAGGCGGAGCAGGCACGGCATAGCTCGTCCCCACCACGAACAACTGCCGGTAACTCACGCCAGACGCTCGCGAAATCGACAGCTCCACCGCATCGGGCAACGGCACGCCGACCGCCCCGTCCCACCGATCGCTCCACGCCCCGCGATAGCGATAGCGCAGCCGGACGGCGCGTACCTGCTCCAGCATCGTCGCCGGGTCGAGCGGCTGCGCCCCGTCGAGTTGCGGCCAAGCGGTCCGCACCAGCCGCCCGTCGTTCAGGTCCCATCGCACCTTCTGCGCAGACGGCCGCGCCGCGCCGTCCAGGTTGCTCCACCCCCCACGCACCAGCGCCACCGAGTCAGCCTCCCCCACGAACGCAGGCAGCAGCACCCCGCCCGCATCGCGCGCCGGCCGGTTGGTGGCCTGCGCCAGATCCGCCGACAGGATCGACCCGGTCCGCGCCAGCGCCGCCAGGTCGTCCAGCTTCGCCCCCCCGCTCGCCTGCGCCCGCACGCTGAACGACAGGATCGCCACCCCCGCCGCCGCGATCATCCCGAAGATCAACAGCGCGACCATGACCTCCACGAGGGTAAAGCCGGCCTCAGTGTGGGAGCGTCCCCCTTTCCCGTTCGTGCTGAGCTTGTCGAAGCACCGTTCGTCCACGCGCAGGCACGCCGAGCCCGTCACTCGCCCGCGCCCCCACGCCGCACCGCCACCGTGCGCCCCAGCACCGTGCCGCGATCATCCGCGACCGCCACGTCGATCCGCACGATTCCCGCCGCTCCCGTCGGCGTCACGTCGCGCTGCCACCGCCAGCGCCGCCCGCCATTGACCTCGCTCCCCGACGCCCGCCCCACCACCGGCGCGCGCACATCGGTCAGCGCCTCGACCGCGACATTGCTCGCCACCATCCGCGCGGTCAGCGTTGCATCGACGGTCGCCGCGCCCCGGATCGTCGCCCCCTCCAGCCGGATCAGCGCCATCGCCGCCAGGCTGAACACCGCCAGCGCGACCATGATCTCGACCAGCGTGAAGCCGCCCTGTCGCGCGTTCCTCGCGCGACAGGGCGCCCCCGCGCAGGCGGGTTTCCAGAGCCCCAAGTGCCGTCGCCGATAGGTCGAGGACTTCCCACCATCACCCATCGACCCGGACGCTCCCGTCCCCACCGATCGCCACACCCGCGGCCTGCCCGCCACGTTCCAGCCGCACCTCCGCCGGCCGATCGGCCAGCCCGGTCGGGTCAAAGGTGACGCGCAGCTGCGGCGCGGGCAGCCGCGCGGCGGTGCCCTCGGCCCAGCGCTCGACCCTCAGCGGCTTGTCCGCCATCGGCGTCCAGCGCCCAGCCACCCGCCGGTCGAAGCCATAGCCGCCGCCGGTCACCCACAGGCTCACCGGTGTCGCCTCGACGATCGCGAGGTCGTGCGCCGCCCGCACCCGCACCGCGAACCGCGCCGCTTCGTCGGCGACGCGCCCGCGCGGATCGGGCATCGCCAGCACCGCCACCCCTGCCGCCAGCCCGATCACCGTCACCACCACCATCAGCTCGACTAGGGTGAAGCCGCGGTCCAACGGAGACTTGGCGGACCCAAGGGCAGCCTTCACTCCTCCGTCACCCCGGACTTGTTCCGGGGTCCATCTCTCCACGCATGGCACGGCCCGCTGCACCATGGATGCCGGATCAGGTCCGGCATGACGACAGGTGGCCGACGGACGAGCTCACTGCCAGCTGCCGATATCGGCGTTGATCCCCTCGCCGCCTTCCTTGCCGTCGGCGCCATAGGTCCACACGTCCGCCTCGCCATGCTGCCCCGGCGAGGCGTACAGGTATGCCCGCCCCCACGGGTCCTCGGGCAACCGCTTGAGGTACCCGCCCCGCTGATAGCGCGATGGATCGGCTAGCCCCGCCGGCGCGCTCGCGAGCGCGGGCAGCCCCTGCGCGGTGGTGGGATAGGCGAGCAGCTGGAGTTTATACAGCTCCAGCGCGTTCTCGATATTGGCGATATCCGCCTTCGCCTTCTGCACCCGCGCCGTGTCCCCCGACGGCAGCACGTTCAGCGCCACGATCGTCGCGAGCAGCCCGATGATGACGATCACCACCATCAGCTCGACAAGGGTGAACCCGCGCTCGTCCCGCCGTCGCTTCTTGGTCTCGGTACGCATGACAGTCCTTCTTCAACTTCCCGCCAGCGTATTGAGCTGGAGGATCGGCAACAGGATGGATAGCACGATGGTGGCGACGATGCCCCCCATCAGCACGATGATCGCCGGCTCCAGCAGCGACAGTGCGGTCGCGGTGAAGCGGTCGAACTCGCGCTCCAGATAGTCCGCCGCCCGTTCCAGCATCTCGTCGAGCCGCCCCGCCGCCTCGCCCGACGCCGCGAGATAGGTCAGCAGCGGCGGGAACACCCCCGTCCGTCGCATCGCCGCCGACAGGCTGCCGCCGCCGCGGATGGCGTCGACGATCTCGTCCGACGCCGCGCGCAGCCGCCGGTTGTGGACGGTCCCCGCGGTCAGCGTCAGCCCCTCCAACAAGGGCAACCGGCTCGCCACCATCGTCCCCAGCGTCCGCGCCATCCGCGCCGCATGCAGGTCGCGCAGCAGCCGCCCGAGCAGCGGCAGCCTGAGCAGCCGGGTGTCGAACGCCAGCCGGATCGACGGCTCCTTGAGCACCTGCCAGATCACGACGCCGAGCACCGCCACCCCCAGCAGCATCGCCCACCACCACCCCGCGAGCAGCGCGGAAACCGCAATCACGATCCGGGTCAGCAGCGGCAGTTCCTGTCCCACGGTATCGAATTGCTCGACCACCTGCGGCACCACGAAGATCATCAGCGCCGCCACGACCCCCAGCGCAACGGTCGCCAGGATCGCCGGATAGGCGAGCGCGGTCAGCAGCTTGCCCCGGATTTCCGCCTGCCGTTCGAGGAGCGCGGACAGCCGTTCGAGGATCGTCGGCAACGTCCCCGAACTCTCGCCTGCCGCCACCATCGCGCGGTACAGCGTCGGAAAGCTCTTCGGCTCGCGCGCCATCGCATCCGCCAGCCGCCGCCCCTCGACCACCCCGGCATGAACGGTGCCCACGATGACGCGGACATGCTCCTGCTCGGTCTGCCGGGTGATCGTCCGCAGCGATTCCTCCAACGGCGACACGCGATTGAGCGTCGCCAGCTGCCGCGTGAACAACGTCAGCTGCTTGCCCGACATCTTCGCGCGCGACAGCTTCAGCCCGAACAACGGCCGCGACCCCGCCGCCGGGGCCGTCCCCGGATCGAGCCGCACCACATACAGCCGCTGCCGATCGAGCTTCACCCGCGCCGCGTCGGCATCCGCCGCGGCGACATGCCCCCGCTTCTCCTGCCCCCGCGTGTCGATCGCGAGATAGTCGAAATCCGCCACCTAGAACCTCCCCGGCACGGGGAGGGGGACCGCCGCGAAGCGGTGGTGGAGGGGCGGTGCCGCGAGCGCTTGGCTTGGGGAAGCGCCCCTCCACCGCTGCGCGGTCCCCTTCCCCGTTCCGGGGAGGTTCAAGCGCACCTCACCCATGCAACGGCACCGCCTCGACTGCCGGGTCCGCCGCATCACGCCGCGACACCCGCACCGCCTCCTCCGCCGTCGTCACGCCCTCCAGCACCATCATCCGCGCCGAGTCCGCCAGCGTCGGCGCGCTCCGGAACGCATGCGCCGCGATCGCCCCCTCGTCCCCGCCCTCGTTGATGAGCCGGCGCACGGTGTCGTCCACCCGCACCCCCTCGTACACGCCCACGCGCCCGCGAAAGCCGCTGCCGTTGCACACCTCGCACCCGCGCGCCGCATAGACCGTCGCATCCACCGCGATCCCCAGCAGCGGCGCCGGCGTCTCGCTGGCCGCCACCGGGTGGCGGCACGCCGGGCACAGTCGCCGCACCAGCCGCTGCGCGATGACGGCGCGCAGCGTCGAGGCGAGCAGGAACGGCTCGACCTTCATGTCGCGCATCCGGGTGATCGCGCCCACCGCGTCGTTGGTGTGGACCGTCGACAGCACCAGATGCCCGGTCAGCGACGCCTGCACCGCGATCTCGGCGGTCTCGCGGTCGCGGATCTCGCCCACCATCACCACGTCGGGGTCCTGGCGCAGGATCGCACGCAGGCCCGCCGCGAACGTCAGCCCGACCTTGGCGTTGACCTGCGTCTGCCCCACCCCGTCTACCGCGTACTCGACCGGGTCCTCGACGGTCAGGATGTTGCGGCTCCCATCGTTGAGCAGCCTGAGCGACGCATACAGGCTGGTCGTCTTGCCCGATCCCGTCGGCCCGGTGACCAGCACGATCCCGTTCGGCTCCGCGATCGCGTCGGTCAGCAGCCGGTGCATCGCCGGGGTCAGCCCCAGCCCCTCGAGGTCGATCCCCGCATTCTCCTTGTCGAGGATGCGCAGCACCACCCGCTCGCCTGCCCGCGCCGGCAGCGTCGAGACGCGCACGTCGAGCAGCTTGCCCCCCAGCGCCAGCCCCATCCGCCCGTCCTGCGGCACCCGCCGCTCGGCGATGTCGAGCCGCGCCATCACCTTGATCCGGCTCACCACCACCGGCGCGGCGGCGGCGGGCATCCTCAGCGTCTCGCGCAGCACGCCGTCGATCCGCATCCGCACCACCAGCCCGCTCTCGTACGGCTCGATATGGATGTCCGAAACGCCGTTGCGCGCGGCATCGGCGATGATCCCGTTGATAAGGCGGATCGCGGGCGCGTCGTCTGCGGTGTCGAGCAGGTCCTCCGCGGTCGGCATGTCGCCCGCCAGCGTGTCGAGCTCGCCGCCCATTCCGCCCAGCGCCATCGCGGTCGCCTGCCCGTTCATCGCGTACGCATCCGACAGCAGCCGGTCGAACGCGGCCGGCTCCACCACCTCGACGTCGAACGGCCGCCCCAGATGCCGCCTGACCTCGATCAGCGCGCGCGGGTCCGCCCCCTGCCGCAGCGCCACCGGCCCTTCGAGCGGCACCACGACGCCGAACTTGCGTGCGAAGAGATAGGGAATGGCCCGGATCAGCCCCTCCCCCGAAGGGGCGGGTCTTTCCGTTCCCACCTCGCTCCCCAGCCGGATCGTGCTCACCGCCGCGGCTCCTGCCCCTGCACCGGCACCGCGATCCGGGGATCCTCGATATTGCCGGGCAGCGGTGCCCGCGGGATCGGCGGGGCGGCGTTCATGTAGTCGCGCACCAGGCTGTCGATCGAGGGCTCGACCCCCGGCTGCGCATAGCCCTGCAACTGCCGCAGATATCCGTAACGCTGCTCGGTCACCGCCCGGCTGTCGGCGGCGGTGCGCAGGATGGTGGGGCGGATGAACACCATCAGGTTGGTCTTGGCCCGCTGGCGCGCCTTGGACCGGAACAGCACCCCCAGGCCCGGAATGTCGCCCAGCAGCGGGATCTTCTCGATCGTCCGCCGCTCGTTGTCGTCGAGCAGCCCCCCGATGACCGTGATCTGCCCGTCATCGGGGGTGAAGACGTTCTCGAACGCCCGCTTGTTGAGGATCAGCTCCGAATTGTTCGCCGACACCGGCCCCGCGATCGAGCTCACCTCCAGCCGGACATAGAGCTTGAGCGATCCGCCCGCGTTGACCTGCGGCTTGACGTCGAGCTGGATGCCGACATTCTGCCGCTGGACGGTGCGGAACGCGTTGTCGAAATTGTTGCTCAGCGCCTGCCCGGTGGTGACCGGGATCTCCTGCCCCACCAGGCTGTGCGCCTGCTGGTTGTCCAGCGTGATGAGGTGCGGCACCTGGAGCAGGTTGGAGGTCGAATCGCTCTTCACCGCGTTGATGATCGCGCCGAAGATGGTGTCCCCCACCCGCCCGCCGAACCCGCCGAAGCCGCCCGACGTCCCCAGGATCGACTGGATCGCCGATTGGGTCAGCTGGTCCGCCCCAGTCGGCGTGGTGCTGGTGGTGGTGCGCGTCCCGTCGGGGGCGACCACGGTAGTGGTGTTGGTCGCCAGCTCGCGCGCGCCGATCGCGCCGGCGATCTGGAGGATGTTGGGCGCGGTGTTGGTATAGGTCGACGCCGCGAACGCCCCGCCCGACAGGCTGCCCAGCAGGAACTGCGCGCCCAGCCGCTTGACCGTCTGGTCGCTGACCTCGGCGATGATCGCCTCGATCAGCACCTGTTCGCGCCGGACGTCGAGCTGGCGCACCACCTCCTGCAACTGCCGCTGGACGTCCGCTGGGCCGGCGATGACGATCGCGTTGGCCCCGACGAAGCGCGTCACCACCGCCGCGGTGCGCCCGCCCTGCGTCTGGATCGCGGCGTTGGCGTTGACCCCGCCCTGGCTCGCGCCGCCCCCGCTCGACTGCGCCTGCACCTGCGGCGCGATCGCTTGCGTGATCGGGGCGGAGGACGACGCCCCCCCGGTCGAGTTCGACTGGCTGAAGCTGCCGCGCGACAGCGTCGTCTCCTGCACCGGATCGGGGGTCTGCCCGACCAGCTGCTGGAGCACCGGCAATAGCTGCTCGGCATCCGCGTTTTCCAGGAACACCACCCGGATCTCGGTACCGCTCCTCGCCTTGCGGTCGAGGTCCGCCGCCACCGCCGCCAGCCGCGCCACCGCCGGCGGATCGCCGCGGATCACGACGGAGTTGCTGCTGTCGACCGACACGATCGACACGCCCCCCGCGCTCGCCGCCACCGCGCCGGGCTGGCCGCCACCCGCCGCCGGGGTCGCTGCGGCCGAGCCGAAGCCACCACCGGCCAGCGCCTGGAGCGCGGTCGCCACCTCGCGCGCGCCCGCATTCTGCAACGTCACGATCCGGGTCGACGCGTTGTCGCTGTCCAGCCGCCGCACCACCTCGCGGATGCGCCGGACGTTGTCGGCGAAATCCACCACCACCAGGCTGTTCGCGGACCGGTTCGCGGTGACGGACCCTTGCGCCGACACCAGCGGCCGCACCGTCTCGACGGCCGCCGCCGCGTCCGCGATGCGCAGCCGCACGATCTCGGTGACGAAGCTGTTGCGGTTCGCCCCCGCGCTGCCCACCCGGCTCGGCTGCTGGGCGGCGTTGTCGATCGGCTGCACCCGGAACGCGCCGTTGGCGGTCGGCACCGCGACCAGCCCGTTGGCGCGCAGGGTCGACAGGAACGCCTCGAAATATTCCGATCGCGACAACGGCCGGTCGGTCACCACCGTCACCTTGCCCTGCACCCGGCTGTCGATGATGAAGGTGCGCCCCGTCACCTTGGCGGCATCGGCGATGAACGCGCGGATATCGGCGTCGCGGACGTTGAGCGTCAGCTGGGCGCTCACGGCGACAGGCGCGCCGGCCAGCAGAAGGGCGAGCAGGAACTTCTTCATGGTTGCGGTGCGATCGTGATGGCGAGCGGCAGCGTCTCGCGCCCCCGCTCGACGGTGAGGGACAGGCTGCCGCCGCCCCGGAAATCGGTGGACAGGCGGTCGAGGTCGGCCGCGCCGGTGATCGGCCGCCCGCCGATCGCGGTGACGACGTCGCCGTCGCGCAGCCCCGCGGCGCGGAACGCCTCGCCCGACCCTTGCGAACGGACCACGAGTCCGGCGATGCGGCCGTTGCCGATCCTGGGAATGAAGCCGATGTCGTTGCGGATCGCGCTGGCGGTGACGCCCCCCGCCGTCGACGACGGGGGTGCTGCCCCCCCGCCCGGTCCGCCCGGCGCAGCCGGACCGGACTGATCGAGGAACAGGTCCTCGCGCGCCCCGCCCCGCTCGACGCTGACATGGTCGAACGCCACCGCCGCCAGCTTCACCCCCGGCTGGATCTCCTCGCCGACGCCGACGCTTCGCTGCACCCCGTCGGGCCCCGCCAGGATCGCCCCGCCCCCGCCGGTCGCATCGTCGATGCGGATGCCGAACAGCGTCAGCTGCAACGCGGTGACCACCGCCGGCCCCTGCTGGGGCGCCTGCAACCGAAAGAACGGATCGAACCCTGCGATCGCCTCGGCGGGGGCCGCCGGGATCACCGGCGCGGCCGGACGCCAGTCGCCCAGCGGCGACACGGGCGTCGCCAGCGTCCAGACGAGCCGCGCCGCCTGCACCGCGAGCCCCGCGATCAGCGCCATCTCGACCACCGAATAGACGTTCACGACCGGCACCCGCCGCACCAGGCGACGCATGCGCGCGTCGAGTTTCAACTCCATGCCCAACCCCGCATCGCTCGTCGCTACGCATGGCATGTTACGCTCATGCGTCAAGAAGCTGAAACACTGGCGTCATCGCGCCGGGCGATGCAGCATGGCGTCATGACCGCCGCCATCTCGGGCCTCGACCCCGCCCCCGTCGTCGACCGCCTGCTCGCCCAGCCTGGCATCCAGCGCGTTCCCAGCCCCAAGCTCACGCTGTTCGTCCAGCGCGGCTTCCTGCCGCCCGACCTGTGCGCCGCGGTGATCGAGCGCATCGACGCGGTCCGCCGCCCCTCCACCATCGCCGACTCGAACGGCGACGCCGCCTATCGCACCAGCGAGACCGGCGACCTGCCCGCCGACGATCCGATCGTCGCCGAGGTCGAGGCCCGCATCCACGCCGCCACCGGCCTGTCGCCCCGGTTCGGCGAACCCATCCAGGGCCAACGCTACGCGGTCGGCCAAGAGTTCAAGGGCCACACCGACTATTTCGAGCCCGCCGGCCTCGACTACGACCGCTATTGCGGCCTCACCGGCAACCGCACCTGGACCGTGATGATCTACCTCAACGAACCCCAAGCCGGCGGCGCCACCCGCTTCAAGGCGATCGACAAGACCATCCAGCCTGAGGTCGGCAAACTCGTCGCCTGGAACAACCGCCACCCCGACGCCACCCCCAACCCCGCGACGCTCCACCAGGGGATGAAGGTCAGGAGCGGGGTCAAGTACGTCATTACCAAGTGGTTCCGCGAGCGCGAGTGGCGCTG
>Ga0325400_1001032_pt1 | contig 22371 bp, 18 predicted proteins | sample PopdelMetagenome_2_FD_205662 | JGI IMG/M metagenome (GOLD analysis project Ga0325400, IMG submission 205662) | Populus deltoides microbial communities from Bellville, Georgia, United States - Xylem-PdKOR-R1 | ecosystem: Host-associated > Plants > Phyllosphere > Stem > Wood/Secondary xylem...
TAGCGGTTCCAGTACCAGGTGCCGCCGACGCCCGCGCCCGCCTCCACGATCCTGGCCTGGAAGCCGCCCGCGCGCAGCCGGTGCAGCATGTGCAGGCCGGCGAAGCCCGCGCCGACGATCAGCGCATCGAGCTCAGCCATCGGCCAGCCGCTCCGCCAGGAACGCGCCCGCGCCCTCGATCGCGCGGCGGCCCGCGCCCAGCATGAAGCCGAAGGCGTGCCACACGTGGACCATGCCCGGCCACACCTCCAGCTGGACGTGCGTGCCCGCCGCGCCTGCGGCGCGCGCCAGCGCCACCGCATCGTCGAACAGGATCTCCGCCGAGCCGACCTGGATCAGCAGCGGTGGCAGGCCATGGAGGTCGGCATGGACGGGCGAGGCGAGCGGGGCGGCGAGGTCGCCGTCGCCGACATAGCGCGCGGCGCAGGCGCGCAGGCCCTCCACCGTCAGCGCGGGGTCCTCATCCATCTTGGCGGTGATCGAATGCCCGGTGCAGGCGAGGTCCGCCCAAGGCGAGATGGCAAGCGCCGCCGCCGGCAGCGGCAGCCCCGCGTCGCGTAGGTGGACCAGGGCCGCCACCGCCAGCCCGCCGCCCGCGCTGTCGCCCGCCAGCACGATCCGACCCGGCGCGATGCCCTGCGCCAGCAGCGCGCGGTAGGCGGCGGCGACGTCCTCGATTGCCGCCGGGAAGGGATGCTCGGGCGCGAGGCGGTAATCGATCGACCAGCCCGTCACCCCCGCGGCACGCGCCAGCCCGGCGGCGAGCACGCGATAGCCCTCCGCACTGCCGATCACGTAGCCGCCGCCGTGCAGGTAGAGCAGAGCGGCGTCGGCGGCGACGCCCGGCTGCTCGATGCGAAGCGCGGGCACGCCGCCCAACTCCGTGCGATCGAACCGCACGTCGTCGGGGACGGGGATGCCCGACAGCATCGCCTCGAAGGCGGGGCGCGATTGCGCCGGATCGTCCGCCAGGTCGGGTCCGCTTGCGCGGAGCGCCGCGAGCAGCGTCTGGAGTTCGGGATCGTCCATGGGCCTCCTCACGCCGCGGTCAGCCCGCCGTCGAGCACGAGCGAGCTGCCGTTCATGTATCGCGATCCGTCGCCCGCCAGGAATGCGACCGCCTCCGCCACCTCCTGCGGGGTGCCCAGCCGCCCGCTGGGCACGGTGGCGGCGAAGGCGTCCACCGCGCCGCCCATGCGGCCGATGATGTCGCGCAGCATGCGGCTGTCGATGAAGCCAGGATGCACCGCGTTGACGCGCACGCCGTGCGGCCCCGCCTCCAGCGCCGCCACGCGCGTCAGCCCCAGCACCGCATGCTTGGAGGCGACATAGCCCGCCATGGTGGCCGAGCCCACCAGCCCGGCGATGGAGGAGGTGTTGATGATCGATCCCGCGCCGCGCGCCATCATGCCCGGCATCACCGCCTGCAGGCCCAGGAACACGCCCAGGACGTTCACGTCCATGATCCGGCGGAAATCGGCGGCGGGATAGTCGCCGATCGGCACCTGCGGCCCTTCGATGCCGGCATTGTTGAAGAAGATGTCGATCGCGCCCGTCGGCTCCAGCGCGGCGGCGGCGTAGCGGCGCACGCCGCCCTCGTCCGTCACGTCGGCATCGATGGTGAGCGCGTCGGCCACCTCCGCCAGCAGCGGCCCCCAATCGGTGCCCGGCCGATCCACCGCGACGACCTGTGCGCCCTGCGCCGCGAGCAAAGAAGCGGTCGCGCGCCCGATCGCGCCGGCAGCCCCGGTGACCAGCGCCAGCCTGCCGTCCAGCCGCATCCACTCTCCCCGCCCGCGCCGTGGATCGTGCCCGGCGACGTTGCGCGAACCGTGTTAGTTGACAAAGGCCCTTTGTCCAGATGCTATCCGGCGAAAGAGCCAAGGAGAGGATCATGGCCACCATCGTCGCCGGCGCGGGGCACGCGCCGCAGGGCACCGCTTATGGCCGTGCCGCCCAGCAGCCCGATGCGCGCCTGACGCAGGTCGGACCGGGCATGGCCATGGGCGAGCTGATGCGCCGCTATTGGCAGCCCGTGCTTGCCGCCGAGCATTTCACCACCCGCCCGCGCGAGGTGCGCATCCTGGGCGAGGACCTGATCGCGTTCCGCGACGGCGAAGGGCGGCCGGGCCTGCTCTACCCGCGCTGCATGCATCGCGGCACCAGCCTGTTCTGGGGCCACGTCGAGGCGGACGGCCTGCGCTGCTGCTACCATGGCTGGAAGTTCGACGTGGAGGGCAATTGCATCGAGCAGCCGTGCGAGCCCAACCCACACCTCCGCCGGCCCGAGCATCGCCAGCCCTGGTATCCGGTGGCCGAACGCTACGGCCTGGTCTGGGCCTATCTGGGCCCGCCCGACCGCATGCCGGCGCTGCCGCGCTTCGACTGCATGGAGCTGGCGGACGGCGAGCGCTTCGTCGTGTTCGACAACAGCCTGGGCGCGCATGGCGACCCGGACGGGCCGGAGGTCGTGCCCTATTCGTGGCTGCACATGAATGACAACGTCATGGACCCCTTCCACGTCCAGGTGCTCCATTCCACCTTCAGCGTGACGCATTTCGTGCGCGAGTTCGCCGTCATGCCCGCCGTCCGCTTCGAGGAGATCGCGGGCGGCGTGTGCTACCGCGCCGACCGCGACCTGCCCGACGGGCGCCGGCTGGAGCGCGTGTCGACCTGGATGCTGCCCAACGTGATGAGCGTGCCGTCCATCGCCATGGCGGAGGGGCATTCCACCAGCCTGGGCTTCACCGTGCCCGTCGACGACTGCCATTGCCGCATCCTGATGACCATGCGCGTCGGGCCGACCACGCGGGCGATGGGCGAGGGCGTCGGCATGGGCGAACTCAAGCCGTGGAGCCGGATGAGCGTGGAGGAACGCCAGGACCGGCCGGGCGACTATGAGGCGCAGGCGGGGCAGGGCGCGATCAGCCTGCATTCGGAGGAGCATCTCGTCACCTCCGACAAGGGCGTCGCCCTGCAGCGCCGCATGCTCGCGCGGGCCATGGATGCCGTGGCGGAAGGGCGTGATCCGCCGGGCGTTTCATTCGAGGAGGAGGCCACCATCCACGTGCCGTCCGGCAACTTCTTCCACCGGGGCTAGGCGGCGGCCTAGCTCCCCCGCAAGGGGTGGCCGCTGGTCAATCCTTACCCGATCCGGCAAGACCGGCCGATGCACATGTCTCCCCCGAGCCGCCCGTGGGCGTGATGCCCGACACCTGGATCCGCGAGCAGGCGCGATCCCACGGCATGATCGAGCCGTTCGTGGAGGCGCAGCGGCGGGAGGGCTGCATCAGCTACGGCCTGTCCTCCTACGGCTATGACGCGCGCGTGGCGGACGAGTTCAAGATCTTCACCAACGTCGACAATGCGGTGGTGGACCCCAAGGACTTCGCGCAGAACAGCTTCGTCGACCGGCGGGTGCCCGTGTGCATCATCCCGCCCAACAGCTTCGCGCTCGCTAGAACGGTAGAATATTTCCGCGTGCCGCGCGACGTGCTGGTGATCTGTCTCGGCAAGTCGACCTATGCGCGCTGCGGCATCATCGTCAACGTGACGCCCTTGGAGCCCGGCTGGGAAGGCCACGTCACGCTGGAGTTCAGCAACACCACTCCGCTCCCCGCCAAGGTCTATGCCGACGAGGGCGCGTGCCAGTTCCTGTTCCTGAAGGGTGAAGGCCCGTGCGAAACGAGCTATGCCGACCGCGCGGGCAAGTATCAGGGCCAGCGCGGGGTGACGCTGCCGCGGCTGTGACCCCCCACGAGTCGCACGCCGGAAGTTGACGAACTTGACGGCACGTCGGGGGTCACGCGCCCCCACCCGACCGGCCGGAGCGGGCCAGGCATGGTCATGCGCCACGGCACCCGTGTGCTGACTGGTTGTTTGTACCTTGTCTGTTCTTAGCTGTCAAGGGCAGTTACGTATTGGACGAGTCTAACGCTAGATGGCCGCGCCAGCGCCAGCGCCGGCCCTGAAACTCGTCCAAGAATGCTAATCGCAGCTCCTCAAGTTTTGTGAGAAGGGCGGGAGAGAAGGCAGCGTCGTGACCTTCGCACCTAAGATCGTACATCCCGAGCATGAACATCTGTTGCGCCTCGGCCTGAGTCATCGGCCTGCCGCCTGCGTCGACGCCGAACTGACCGATTGGCGCCTCTTCCGTCACTCCGGCTTCCCCGCCTTCGGCTCCGGCCTATGCTGGACCAGCTTCCGCATTGCTCATCAAAGCGTGCGTCGTCGCACTCCAGATCGCGGACGGCGGCTTTGAACTTGACCAGTTGAGAAACCGGTTCTGCCGTTGCGTTTTCATCACGAATTTGGCATATACGACAAACGGCGGGCGTCCGTAAGAACGCCCGCCTAGTGATCGTTTTGAGGGCCGCTTTTTAGCGGTTGCGGTTGCTCCCCAACGGGGCTGCGGAGTTGGCAGGTGGCCAGACCTGTTTCCCCCGGAAGGCCCTAGAGGCTAGTTAGGTTGTTGCCGGGTCATACCCATCACCTCCTTTCTGGCTGTTGATCGTGACTGAGGCGCTGACGGCGCGGCCGTTCAGCGCCTCATCTCGTCCGAGCTTGCGCCCGATGAGATCGCGAGGAAATTCCGGCCCGGGAACGCAGCCGCCATCGTCTCTACGAACGATCTGCCTACGCTTAACCAGCCGAGCGATGATGTTGTACGCGCCCGTCTCATGCGGCGTTAGGGTAGCATTGAACTCCGGGTCATGGCGGAGTTCCCCAATGATTGCTTTGCCGATGATTCCCGGACGATCGTGCACGATGCGGAGAATCGCTTCTCCCATAGGCGAGTGGACGAATGGCTGTGGAACTACCGCCGACACTTCGCCCGCAACAACTGCGGCCTTGAAGCGGTCATGAGCCTCCGGCGTGAACAGGCGCCCGTGCTCACGAATGAGAAGTCCTGAACGCGCCAGTCGGCCGATTGCGTTGTGATATCCTTTATCGCTCTTACGAAGCTTCGGTCCCAATGGGGACCTCAGTGTAGCCTCTCGCACCTCAGCATAGGTCAGCCCTATCTCAGCAGGCTTTACGATGTTGAACACGGTACTCGCCCAAGTTCCCTCTTTGAGGTGTTCGGCTAGAACGATGCTGTTTAGAACCAACTCATCCGACGATGGGGCGTGCTCAGCCCCTTCATCCTCATCGTCGGGCGACGCCGCCGATTCGGCTTCCGCCACCGCGGGCTCCGCAACCCGTCCGATGAATAGGCTTGCTGCATCCAGCATCTTCTCCACCTCCGCCTTAGCTGCGGTCAGGCGAGAAATCTCATCGTCCAGGCGGCGCACGTCAACTTCCCATCGCTGTACGTCAGCGATGGTGAGCAATACCCCCTGAGGCGAATGCGTGATCGTACCCGTCATTGCGCCACCTCCTTATCAGCGCTCATCGTGAGCGGCAAGGGGGAAGGGTGTGAGCGGAACATTAAAGGTGTGCCGCGCATCCGGTGTGCGTTTCCAGCTCGCGCTTGCGCATTCAGAGCCGATCAGCGGGCTCGGCTACGCGTCAGCCCGCCGGTAGTCAGGCGCTTTTCGACGATTTCCGGCCCCGCGGCGATCGCGCGCGCCTTATCGTCCACGCTCAGCCTGGCGCGGAGCGAGTAGCGGAAGTCGAACTCGGCAAGGTGCGATGCAGGTGCTGCTCGCCGCAATGCTGGTAGACGCCGCTCATCTTGCGCTCGAAGAGGGAAAAGCTACCGTCAATCGTGCCGGGTGGATGTAACCTCGGCGACACGTCCCGCGGGCGTGGCTTACCTGCCCGCAACCATCCCTCTTGCCGCCGCTCAAGCCGGGACGGCGTCCCCCGGCCAAGGCAGCGCGGTCACCGCCGGGCGGCGGTTGTCGTCGCTGTGCTGGGTGCCGAGCACGCGCGCGACCGCGGCGGCGTCGTAGGGCACGTCCAGAAAGTCGAACAGCGCGCCATAGGGCCGCGGGCCGGCGAGTGCGGCGTCATAGTCGAGCGGGAGGACGTCGGTGCGGCCGCGGGCCCAAGCGCCGACATCCTCGTCGAAGCCCGCCATCTGGCGGCGCGCCTCCGCCTCGCCCAGGCGGCGCCAGAAGCTGCTGGCGGCGACGTCGGCATGCGTGCGGGTCAGCACCACGAAGGCGGGGGCGGGGAACAGCTGGGCGAGGAAGTCGAGATAGGGCGGCAGCGCGCCCACCCCGTCCTCCGCCAGCTGCGCGCGGGTGTAGCGCGTTTCCTTGAAGCCGTAGACGCGCACGTCGCGCGGCGAGCCGGTGACGAGCTGGTCGCGCGCCAGCGCGCGGGCATGGTCCAGGTAGCGCTGCTCGCACAGGCGATGCGTGCCGAAGAACGGGCTGGTGGAGCAGTGCGCGTTCTCGCCATAGGTCTCGCGCGTGGAGCGCAGCCGGCGATAGCCCTGGTAGAGGCCGGCGAACATGTTCTGGTTCTCGCCACGCACCAGCACGCCGGGCATGGCGTTGAGCACGCCCGTCAGCAGAGTGGATCCGGTGCGGCCATAGGTCAGCACCAGGACGCTGGAGAAGCGCACGATCTTGTTGTCCCGCCTAGAGATTGGCCGGCGAACCCCAGGCCGCCGCGCCTCGGCACGCTAGCAGGGTTGCGGCCCCCGCGCCATCGGCGCCGCCGGCTAACGCCGGCCCTGGTGGCGTATGTTGCCGGGACGGCCGCGCCGGCCGGGGGCGCGGCGGTCGCGGCCGCCGCGGGGGAGCGGCATGTGGCTGGCGCCTTCGGGCAGCTCGAAGCGCAGCGTGCCGTTGACCGGGTTCGCCTCCGCCAGCCGCAGCCGCAGCCGCTGGCCGGGGACGTAGCGATCGCCGCTATGCTCGCCCTCCAGCGCCTGCGCGGCCTCGTCCCAGCGGAAATGCTCGGCGCCCAGCGTCGACACGGGCACGAGGCCGTCGCCGCCCAGCCCCTCGACGGTGGCGAAGAAGCCGAACGCCTTCACGCCGGTGACCCGCGCGTCCACCACCTCGCCCACGCGCGTGGCGAGATAGGCGGCGACGTAGCGGTCGACCGTTTCGCGCTCCGCCTCCATCGCGCGCCGTTCGGCGGCCGAGATCAGTTCGCCGATGCGGGTGAGGTCGGCCGCGTCCGCCTCCGACAGCGCGGTCGCCTTCGCGTCGGGATCGAGCCGGTACGCGCCCGCCAGCGCGCGATGGACGAGGAGGTCGGCATAGCGCCGGATCGGGCTGGTGAAATGCGCGTAGGAGCCGAGCGCCAGGCCGAAATGGCCGGCGTTGCGCGGGCCGTAATAGGCCTGCGTCTGCGTGCGCAGCACCTGCTCCATCACCTGCGGGCGGTGGTCGGCCTCGCCCACGCGTTCCAGCAGGTGGTTGAAGGTGGCGGGGCGGATCACCTGGCCGAGCGCGAACTCGACCCCGAACGTCTTGAGGTAATCCTTGAGCGCGACCAGCTTCTCGCGGCTCGGCGGCTCGTGGATGCGGTACATGACGGGGGCCTGCTTCGCTTCCAGCGCCTTGGCGGCGGCGACGTTGGCGGCGATCATGAAGTCCTCCACCAGCCGGTGCGCGTCCAGCCGCTCGCGCGGGGCGACGGACAGGATGCGGCCGGTCTCGTCCAGCACGACGCGCCGTTCGGGCAGGTCGAGCTCCAGCGGCGCGCGTGCGTCGCGCGCCTTGGCGAGCGCGCGCCAGCACGCCCATAGCGGGCGGAGCGCAGGCTCCAGCCACGCGGCCGCGGGCCCGCCCGCGCCGTCGATCGCGGCCTGCGCATCCTCATAGGCGATGTTGGCGGCGAGCCGCACCGCGGCGCGCGCGAAGCGCCAGCCAGTGATGCGCCCGTCGGCGGCGATCGTCAGGTGGCAGGCAAGCGCCGCACGATCCTCGCCCGCCTTGAGCGAGCACATGCCGGCGGACAAGGCCTCGGGCAGCATCGGCACGACGCGGTCGGGAAAGTAGACGCTGTTGCCGCGCCGCCGCGCCTCGCGGTCCAGCGCGGAGCCGGGGCGGACGTAATAGCCCACGTCCGCGATCGCGACGACGGCCGTGAACCCGCCGGAATTGGCGGGATCGTCGTCGGGCGCCGCCCACAGCGCGTCGTCATGGTCGCGCGCGTCGACGGGATCGATCGCGACGATGGGCAGGTGGCGCAGGTCCTCGCGCGGGGCGGCGTCGGGCTCGAGCGGGCGCGTCACCGCCTCGTCCGCCTCCGCCAGCGCATCGGCGGAAAAGGCGTGCGGGATGTCGTGCTTGTGGATCGCGATCAGCGAGAAGCCGCGCGGCTGGAACGGATCGCCCAGCCGTTCGGACACGCGCGCGGTAATGCGCGGCGGCCGCCCGGCCTTTTCGGCGAGCACGAGGTCGCCCGCCTCCGCGCCGCCCGCGTCCGACACGGGCAGCTCGCGCCGCTCGCGCTTGTCGACGGGCTTCAGCCACAGCCGCTCGCCTTCTTGGTGCAGCACGCCCAGCACCAGCTCCTGCGTACGCGCCAGGCGCTTCATCGGATGCGCGATCAGGCCGCGGCCCGCTTCCTCTGTGCGCGCCAGGATGCGGTCGCCGACGCCCAGCGCGCTTCCGCGCCGCGCGCGCTCCATCACGCGCAGCCGTGGCGGCGGCGTGTCGGCGCTCCACGCCTCGGGCACGGCAAAGGCCTGGCCGTCGTCGGCCACGTCCACCACGCGCAGCACGGTGACCTTGGGCACGCCGCCCAGCTTGTGGAACGCGCGGCCGGGGGCGCTGTCGATCAGCCCCTCGTCGCCCATGTCCTGCAGCAGCCGCTTCAGCGCGACCTTGTCCGCCCCGTGCAGCCCGAACGCGCGCGCGATCTCGCGCTTGCCCGCGGGCTGGTCGCTCGCCGCGATGAAATCGAGCACCTGTTGGCGGGAGGGCAGGCCGGGCGTCGTGGTCATGCCCCGAAATAGGATGTCCTGCGCGTGCGCGCCACCGATGCGGGGCGACCCCGCCGGCACCATATGTTTCCCATGAACGAACTGGCCCGCGCGCCCGCCGCCGAACGCACCGCCACGCTCTACCGCATGGTCATGCCGGACCATGTCTGCCCGTTCGGCCTCAAGGCGCGCCACCTGCTGCGCGCGCAGGGCTACCGGGTGGACGACCGCTGGCTCACCACGCGCGCGGCGCAGGACCAGTTCAAGGCCGAGCATGGCGTCCGGACGACGCCGCAGGTGTTCATCGCGGGCGAGCGCGTCGGCGGCTATGACGACCTGCGCCGCTTCTTCGGCAAGCCGGTGCGCGACCCCGCCCGGCCGAGCTACCGTCCGGTGGCGGCTTTGTTTGCGCTCACCGCCCTGCTGGCGTTGGCCGCCAGCCTCGCCGCCTATGGCAGCCCGTGGACGGTTCAGGCGCTGCGCTGGTTCGGCGGCTTCGCCATGGCCGTGCTGGCGCTCCTCAAGCTGCAGGACCTCAGCCGCTTCGCGACCATGTTCCTCAACTACGACCTGCTCGCGCGGCGGTGGGTGCCGTACGCCACGATCTACCCGTTCGCGGAGGCGGGCGCGGGCGTGCTGATGGTGGCGGGCGTGCTGGGCTGGGTCGCGGGGCCGGTGGCGCTGTTCATCGGCGCGGTCGGCGCGGCGTCGGTGGTGAAGGCAGTCTACCTCGATCGCCGCGCGCTGAAATGCGCGTGCGTCGGCGGGTCCGCCAACGTGCCGCTCGGCTTCGTGTCGCTGCTGGAGAACCTGCTGATGGTGGCGATGGGCGTGTGGATGCTCGTCTGACGGGGAACCGCGCGCGGCCCCAAGCACTGTCGCGTCCATGATCCGCCTGTTTCATGTGTCCGACGTCCATTTCGGCCGGGAGGACACGGCCGCCGTGTCGTGGTTCGCCGACACCGTGCGCGCCGAGCGGCCGGACGCCGTGATCTGCACGGGCGACCTCACCATGCGCGCGCGCTCGGCCGAGTTCGCCGCCGCCGCCGCCTGGCTGCAGGGATTGGGCGTGCCGGTGACGGTGGAGCCCGGCAACCACGATCTGCCCTATTACAACCCGCTCGCGCGCCTGCTCCACCCCTATAAGCGCTTCCGCGCGGTGGAGGGCGCGATCGAGCGGCCGCTGGCGCTGCCGGGCGTGCTGCTGGTGCCGCTCAAGACCACCGCGCGCGTGCAGCTCCGGCGCATGTCGTGGGGCCGCGTGTCGCGATCGGGCCTGCCCGTCGCCGAGCGGCTGCTGCGCGCCAAACCCGCGGACACGGTGGCGCTGGTGCCAGTCCACCATCCGCTGGTGGCGACCGCGTTCGATGGGCATGGCGAGACGCAAGGCGGCGACGCGGCGCTGGAGCGGCTGGCGGCGGCAGGCGCGGACGCGGTGCTGAGCGGCCACGTCCACGATCCCTTCGACGTGATGCGCGAGGCGGGCGGACGACAGGTGCGGCTGATCGGGGCGGGCACCCTGTCGCGCCGCGTGCGCGGTACGCCGCCCTCGTTCAACGAGCTGCGCGTGGCCGACGGCAAGCTGGACGTGGTGGTGCGCCCGCTCGGCTGAGCCGTTGCGCGGGGAGGATGCGCGGCGCATGAACGGCGGCGATGCGCGCCCTCCTCCTCCTCGCCCTCGTCGCCGCGCCCGCCGCGGCGGCGCCCGATCCCTACAGCGCCCGCGTCGCGCGCGTGCTGCGCGCCACGCCGCTGATCGACGGGCATAACGACTGGGCGGAGTCGCTGCGCGAGCGCGAAGGCGACGGCCGCTGGACGCTGGACCTGCGCGGCGGGCTGGCGGCGCGGCTCAAGCCCTACAATACGGACATTGCGCGGCTGCGCGCGGGCATGGTCGGCGGCCAGTTCTGGTCGGTGTTCGTGTCGGCCGAGCTGCCGCCCGCCACGCAGGTGCGCGAAACGCTGGAGCAGATCGACCTCGTCCGCCAGATCGTCCAGCGCTATCCCGAGACGTTCGCGCTGGCGACCACCGCCGCCGACATCCGCCGCATCCACAAGGCGGGCCGCATCGCCAGCCTCCTCGGCGTGGAGGGCGGTGGCCAGATCGACGGCGACCTCGCCGTGCTGCGCGCCTATCGCGCGCTGGGCGCGGCCTATCTCACGCTCACCCATTCGCGCACCATCGCCTGGGCGGACAGCGCCACGGACGAACCGCGCCACGACGGCCTCACCCCGTTCGGCGAGACAGTGGTGCGCGAGCTCAACCGCCTCGGCATGCTGGTGGACCTGTCCCATGTCAGCGAGGCGACGATGCGCGACGCGCTGCGCGTGTCGGCGGCGCCCGTGATCTTCTCCCATTCCTCCGCGCGCGCGCTCGACGATCATCCGCGCAACGTGTCGGACGAGGTGCTGCGCCTCGTCGCCGCGAACGGCGGCGTGGTGATGGTCAATTATGCGGTGAGCTACGTGTCCGACGCCTATCGCCGCTGGAATGCGGATTACCAGGCGGAGCGCGCGCGGCTCTATGCGCCGCCGTTCGGCGGATTGTTGATCGGCCAGCCGGAGAAGGCGGCGGCGGCGCTGGCGGCGTGGCGGCAGGCGCACCCCGCGCCGCAGGTGACGCTGGGACAGGTCGCCGACCATGTCGAGCATATCGCGCGCGTGGCGGGCGTCGACCATGTCGGGCTGGGATCGGATTTCGACGGGGTCGACAACGCCTTGCCCGTCGGGCTGGAGGACGTGTCCACCTATCCCGCGCTGCTTGCCGAGCTGATGCGGCGCGGCTGGTCGGACGGGGACGTGGCCAAGCTGGCGGGCGGCAACGTGCTGCGCGTGATGGAGGCGGCCGAACGGACCGCGCGCGACATGGCGCGCACGCTGCCGGCGGTCACGACGCCCGATGCGGTTGCCCGGCGCGAGTAGCATCCGAACTTCTTGTATCCCGCGAAGGCGAGGATCCAGTCCGGGCTCCCGCCTTCGCGGGAGCACAAAGAAACTAGCCGCGTCCGGCAGCTCCTACCGGCCCGGCAGGCCCGCGATGTAGGCGCGCCAGCCGCCGAGATGGGTGATGTCCTCCGCGCCCTCGATCGCGCGCGGCTCGGCGACGAAGCCCTTCACGCTCGTGCCATCGGTCAGCGTCACCGTGCCGATGGCGAGCGGCGCGGGCACTTCCGCCACGAAGCTGCCGAAGGCGGCGGCGTCCAGCTCGTAAACTTCGACTGCGATGGCGGCGCCGTCGACGGCGTGGATCAGCGCGGGCTTGGGCGGCACGCTGTTGGCCATGGCGTAGAGGCGGTAGGTCGGCGCGGTGGTGGTGGCGCCCACCGCCTTGGCGTTGCGCGAGGAGAGCTGCCAGTGGAGCGGCATGCCTTCGAGGTGCGCGCCGACGACGGCGAGCTTGATCGTTTCCATGCGTCCCTCCAGGTCCGGTTGCGGGGTGGGCGGCAGTGCCGCCGCGTTCAGGTAGGCGGTGCCCGCGTCGAGCAGCGCGCGGTCTGTCCAGGCTGGCGCCACCAGCGTGATGCCGAAGCCGGTGCCGTTGTCGCGCCAGCCCGCCGGCAGCGCCAGCGCCGCCATGTCGAGCAGGTTCACGAAGTTGGTGTAGAGGCCGAGATTGCTGTTGAGCGCGACCGGCGCCGCGCGCATCTCGGCGATGCGGTAGATGGTGGGCGCGGTGGGCAGCACCATGAGGTCGACCTCGCGCCACAGCGCCTCGGCCTGCCGTTGCAGCGCGGCGAGGCGGTACTGGCCGCGGAACACGTCCACGCCCGTGACGCCGCGTCCGCCCTCCAGGATCGTGCGGACGACCAGGTCGATCGCGTCGGGGTTCGTGTCCAGCAGGTCTTGCGCGGCGGCGGTTCGCTCGGCCACCCATGGGCCGCCGTAGAGCAGCAGCGCCGCCTCCTGCAGCGGGGCGATGTCGATCTCGACCAGCGTCGCGCCATCGGCGGCGAGCGCGGCCAGCGCCTCGCCATAGAGCCGTTCGGACGCCGCATCGCCTAGGAAGGCGCGCTGGTGGGGCAGGGGCACGCCTATACGGCGGCCGCCGAGCGGTTGGTCATGCGCGGCGCGCGAGAAGGGATCGGCGGCGTCGAAGCCCGCCACCACGCGGTCGACCAAGGCGGCGTCGGCGATGGTGTGCGTCAGCACCGTCACGCAATCGATCGAGCGGCAGGCGGGCACGAGCCCCGACGTGCTCCACCGCCCCTTGGTCGGTTTTATGCCGACAAGCCCGTTGAACGCGGCGGGCACGCGGCCCGAGCCCGCGGTGTCGGTGCCGAGCGCGAAGGCGACCAGCCCCGCCGCCACCGCCACCGCCGAGCCTGACGACGAGCCGCCGCTGACATAGGCGCGGTTGTAGACGCAGGCGGGCGCCCCATAGGGGCTGCGCGTGCCGTTGAGGCCCGTCGCGAACTGGTCGAGATTGGTCTTGCCCACCGGCACCGCGCCCGCCGCCACCAGCCGCGCGACGACCTCGGCCGAGGCATCGGGCACATAGGCGAAGTCGGGACAGGCGGCGGTGGTGGGCACGCCGGCCAGATCGAGATTGTCCTTGATCGCGAACGGCACGCCCGCGAGCGGCAGCGCCTCGCCCGCGGCGACACGCGCGTCGACGGCGTGCGCGGCGGCCAGCACCGCGTCCCCATCCAGCCGCGTGATCCACACCGCGGGCTGGATGCGATGATAGTCCGCGATCCGCGCCAGCGCGTCGCGCGCGACCTGGACGGCGCTCGTCTCGCGCGCATTGACCGCGGCGGCGATCGCGCTGGCTTCCAGCCGCCTCATGCGGGCTCCAGCGCCAGCATCGCGCCGCCGGGCACAAGCGACTGCTTCTCCTTGACGTAGACGCGCCGCACGGTGCCCGCGGCGGGGCTGGCGACGGCGGACTCCATCTTCATCGCCTCGATCACCGCAATAGTCTGGCCCGCCTCGACCGTGGCGCCTTCCTCGACCAGGAGTTTCCACAGGCTGCCGCCGAACGGCGCCTCGACCAGTTCGCAGCCCTGCGGCAGGTCGATGTCGCTGGTGGCGGCGGCGGCGTCGGCCTCCTCGGTCAGCGCGGCTACGCGATCGAACTCGCCATCGCGTTCCCACCTGTCGCGCTCTTCCGCAAAGGCAGCCTGACGGCGCGTCTGGAAGGCGGCGATCGACTCCGCATTCTCCGCCAGGAAGGCGCGGTAGTCGGACAGGCGGAACACCTCCTCCTCGATCCGGATCGCGCGGCGGCCGAGCGGGAAGTCGCGCCGCCACTCGGTCAGCTCGTCATGGGAGACGGGGAAGAAGCGCACGCGGTCGAAGAAGCGCAGCAGCCACGGCTTGCCATCGCGGAACGCGTCGGTCTGGCGCCACGCATTCCACACCTGGATGGTGCGGCCGAACAGCTGGTAGCCGCCCGGCCCCTCCATGCCATAGATGCACATGTACGCGCCGCCTATGCCGACGACGTTGGGCGGCGTCCATGTGCGCGCGGGATTGTACTTGGTGGTGACGAGGCGGTGGCGGGGGTCGATCGGCGTCGCCACCGGCGCGCCGAGATAGACGTCGCCCAGCCCCATCACGAGATAATCGGCGTCGAACACGATGCGCTGCACATCCTCGACGCTGTCGAGGCCGTTCACGCGGCGGATGAACTCGATGTTGTCGGGGCACCACGGCGCGTCGTCGCGCACGGAGGCCATGTACTTGTCGATCGTCTGGTAGATCGCCGGATCCGCCCACGACAGCGGCAGGTGGACGACGCGCGAGGGAATCTCAAAATCGTCCAATCCGCCCAGCCGCTCCTCCGCCGCGGCGAGCGCGTCGAGCAGGTCGGCTTGGGAGAGCTGCCGGCTGTCATAATGGACCTGGAGCGAGCGGATGCCGGGCGTCACGTCGATGATGCCGGGCAGGCCCATCCGCTCGAGCTCCAGCATCAGCGCGTGGATGCGCAGGCGCAGCTCCAGGTCGAGCACGATGGGGCCGTACTCGACCAGCAGGTTGCGATCGCCCTGCGGGCGGTAGGTCACCGCCGGCCTTGCGGCGTCGGCGGGCAGCGCACGCAGGATGGGCGAGTCCACCGGGGCGAGGCCCGCGGGCTCGGGCGGCAGCAGGGAGAGCGTCGCCACGAAGCGGTCCTGCGCCTGCTCGGCCGCGACCGCCGCCGCATCGTCCACCACGTCGAAGCGGACCGTGTCGCCGGGCGCGAGCTGGCCCACCTTCCACAGGTCCGCCTGCGCCACCACGAACGGGCAGACGAAGCCGCCGAGCGAGGGGCCGTCCGGCCCGAGGATGATCGGCATGTCGCCGGTGAAGTCGACCGCGCCGATGGCATAGGCGTTGTCGTGGATGTTGGACGGGTGCAGCCCCGCCTCGCCGCCGTCGGCGCGCGCCCAGCGCGGCTTGGGGCCAACCAGGCGCACGCCCGTGCGGTTGCTGTTGTAATGGACCTTCCAGCCCGTGCTCCGCAGCATGGCGATGTCTTCGGCCGCGAAGAAGTCGGGCGCGCCGTGCGGGCCATAGAGCACGCGCAGCCGCCACTCGCGGGCAAGGACCGGCCGGTCGGCGGGTGCCAGCGTGGCGGCAGCGGCGGGGGCCGCGTCCGTCAGGTGCAGCGTGTCGCCGGTCATCACCGCGCGCCCCGCATGGCCGCCGAACTCGCCCAGCGTGAAGGCGCTGCGGCTGCCCAGGAACAGCGGCACGTCCAGCCCGCCCGCGACGAGGATGTAGCCGCGCATGCCCGCGCCCTCGACGCGCCCGACCTTCAGCGTCTGACCAGCGGCGACCGGCACGGGTTCGTAGGGAGTGACGCCCACGCCATCCAGCGTCGCGCCGAAATCGGCGCCCGTCAGGCAGATGTGCGTGGCCGCGCCGAACAGCAGGGTCGGGCCGGCGGCGGTGATCTCCAGCCCGGCCGCGCCCTCGTCATTGCCGAGCATCCGGTTGCCGAGGCGGAAGGCGAGCGCGTCCATCGGCCCCGACGGCGGCACGCCCACGTCCCACAGGCCGAGCCGGCCGGGATAATCCTGCACGGTGGTGGAGGCGCCGCCCGCCAGCACGCGGATTGTGCGCGCGGTGTAGGCGATGTCGGCGAGCGCGCGGGTGGATACGCGCCCGCTGGTAAAGGTGTTCGAACGCACCACCGTGCGCAGCCAATCGAGGTTGGTCTCGATCCCGGCGATCGCCGTCCGATCGAGCGCGTCCTGCATCGCCCTGACCGCTTGGTCGCGCGTTGGCGCGGTGACGATCAGCTTGGCGAGCATGGGGTCGTACCAGGCCGACACCTCCGTGCCCGCCGCGATCCAGCCGTCGACGCGCGGGCCCTCGGGGAACTCGACGGCGACGAGACGGCCCGAGCTCGGCCGGTAGTCCTGCGCAGGGTCCTCGGCATAGAGCCGCACCTGGATCGACGCGCCCTGCGGCTTCGCCTCGAAGCCGTCGAGGAAGGCGAAGTCGCCCGCGGCGCCGCGCACCATCCACTCGACAAGGTCGACGCCGGTCACCTGTTCGGTCACGCCATGCTCGACCTGAAGGCGCGTGTTGACCTCCAGGAAGAAGAAGTCGTCGCGCTCCGCATCGTACAGGAACTCAACCGTGCCCGCCGACTGGTAGTGGGCGGCTTCGGTCAGCCGCACGGCGGCGTCGATCAGCGCGCGGCGTGTCGCCTCGGGCAGCAGCGGCGCGGGCGTTTCCTCCACCACCTTCTGGTTGCGCCGCTGGAGCGAGCAGTCGCGCTCGCCCAAGGCCACCACGCGGCCCTGCCCGTCGCCGAACACCTGCACCTCGATGTGGCGTGCGCGCGCGACGTAGCGTTCCAGGAACACGCCGCCGTCGCCGAAATTGCCCGCGCCGAGCCTCGCCACCGTGGCGAAGCCGTCGCGCACGTCATCGGGCCCCGCGCATACCTTCATGCCGATGCCGCCGCCGCCCGCGGTCGCCTTGAGCATCACGGGATAGCCGATGCCGTCCGCCGCCGCGACCGCCGCCGCCTCGTCGGTCAGCAGGTCGGTCCCGGGCGCGAGCGGCACGCCCTGTGCGGCGGCGAGCTCGCGCGCGGTATGCTTCAGGCCGAAGGCGCGGATGTTGGCGGGGGTGGGACCGACGAAGGCGATCCCGCGCGCGGCGCACGCCTCCGCGAAGCCGGCATTCTCCGACAGAAAGCCGTAGCCCGGATGGATCGCCTGCGCACCCGTTGCCGCCGCGGCCGCAAGGATCGCGTCCACGTTCAAATAGCTTTCGGCGGCCGGCGCGGGGCCGATGCGCACCGCCTCGTCCGCCAGCGCGACATGCGCCGATCCCGCGTCGGCATCGCTGAACACCGCCACCGATCGCACGCCCATCGCCTTCAGCGTGCGGATGATGCGGCAGGCGATCGCGCCGCGATTGGCGACCAGAACCGTGCCGAACATCAGGCGGCCACCACCATGCGCACGGGCGTGGGATCGAAGCCGTTGCACGGATTGTTGATCTGAGGGCAGTTGGACACGACCACGATCACGTCCATGTCCGCGCGCAGGTCGACGGTGAGGCCCGGCGCCGAGATGCCGTCGACGATGCCCAACGTTCCGTCCGCCTCGACCGGCACGTTCATGAAGAAGTTGATGTTCGACACCATGTCGCGCTTGCCGCGGCCGTCGCGCAGATTCGCTTCAAGGAAATTGTCGACGCAGGCATGCTGCGCCTTGGTGTGGTGGCCATAGCGCAGCGTGTTGCTCTCGCACGAGCAGGCGCCGCCGATCGTGTCGTGATAGTCCACCGAGGTGGCGGCGATCGTCATCATCGCGCGGCCCTCGTTGGAGAGCAGCATCGTGCCCTCGCGCAGGAAGATGTTGGCCTGCGCCGCGATCGTGTCCTGCGCGCTGTAGCGCTCGGCGTCGTCCGCGGCGGCGTAGAGCAGGAAGTCGACCGCTTGGTTGCCGTGCGTGTCGACGATGCGCAACGTCTCGCCCGCGCGGACGAGGTGGCGCCACGGCGCGCGCGCGGGCACGATCTCGTCGTGGACGATGGTGCCGGCCAGGCCGGCGAGATGCGGGTCGTCGCTCATCGGCGGAGATAATCCTCGGTGTTGAGGAAGGCGCGCGTGCGCTCGGGCGTGCTGGTGCGGATCGTGTCGTCCTCGGACGTGACAGGGCCGCGCCACGCGGTGACGCGCAGCGGCGTCACGCTCCAGCCACGCGGGTCGAGCACGTGCGGGCAGTTGGCGAGCACGACGACGAGGTCCATCTCCGCACGCAGCACCACCGTCCGGCCGGGCGCGAACGGGCCGAGATCGGGCTCGACCGCGCCATCGGGGGCGATGCGCACGCCCTTGAACAGGGTGACGGAGGGATGCACGTCGCGGCGCGTCAGGCCCTGCTTGGCGCCGCCCAGGATCAGCCGGTCGCGCGCATTGGGGAAGTCGCCCGAATTGCGCCCCTCGCCATAGCGCCGGCGATTGCTGGCCTCGTTGGAGGGTCCGCAAAAGGCGTCGTGCGTGCCCGCCTCGTCCCGCTCCAGGCTGGCGAGCGCGCGGCCCATGTCGGAGAGCAGCAGGCTGCCCTCGCCCAGATACGCATTCCACTGCACCTTGACCGTATCGGCGACGTTCAGCCGCTCGGTCGGCATGGCGGCGTTGAACAGCAGCAGGCTGGCGCAGGCGTCGCCGCCGACATCCACCAGCCGCAGCCGCGTGCCGCGGGCGACCACGCGCGAGGCATAGCCGCCCGCCGCGATAGTTTCTTCCCATATGAGGTCGTGCGGGGCGACGCCCGCCGGCAGGTCGTCCGCGCGCGGCGGAAGGATGGGCATCGCCTCCACGACGGTGCCCGCCATGGCGCGCGCATGGTCGCGCGCGGCGCCCGGATTGGCCGTGCCGCTCATGCCGCTTCTCCCAAGGCTGGCTCCAGCTCGTGCAGCGGGGGCAGCAGCGCGGTGGTGGTGAATAGACGCAGCTGATGCACGCCGCGCACCTTGCGCAATGCGTCGCACAGGTCGCGCAGGCGCGACGCGGGCCCCTGCACCAGCAGCACCTCCAGCGACTGGTCGTCTTCCAGGAAGACGTGCTGCGAGGAGATGACCTCCTTGAGATACTCGCCCTGCGTCTGCGCGAGCTGGTGGCGCACGCGCCCCATGTCGCCGCGATAAACCATGGTGATCGTGCCCGCGCACAGATCCTCGGGCCGCGCCGCCGCGCCATGCTCGGCCAGCTCGTTGCGGATCAGCTCGGCGATCAGCTGCGAGCGCGACGGCAGACCGCGCTCGTCCACCATCGCGTCCAGCTGGCGGGAAAGTTCGCCAGGCAGGCTCATGGAGAGCCGGGCGAGGCTGTCGTGCGACGCGTCCTTCACGGGATCACCCTCTCCGGATTATTAACTTCTCTGTCAATCGTAATACCATCCGGCTCGGGCGGCGCTTCGCTGAGCGCCAGGTCGTAGAGCGCGGTCGCGCCGAAGCGGTGCGGCGCGTGTGGATCATGGCGGCGCTTGTCGAAGGCGAGCAGGCGCGTGCCGAGCTTGAACGCCTCGTTGATGTCGTGCGTCACCATCAGCACGGTCAGTCCATGCTCGCGCCATAGCCGCAGGATCAGGCGGTGCATGTCGCGGCGAACGCCGGGATCGAGCGCGCCGAAAGGCTCGTCCAAGAGCAGCAGGCGCGGGCGCGCGATCAGCGCCTGCGCGATCGCGAGGCGCTGCTGCATGCCGCCCGACAGGTCGGCCGGGTAGAGGTCGCGCGCGTCGGCCAAGCCCACCTCGGCCAGCATCGCCTCCGCTTCCTCTGCTGCGCGACGACGCGCGCCGCCGAACAGGCGCGCGGTGAAGGGCGCGGCGCGGCATTCGGCGCCGAACATGACGTTGCGCAGCACGGACAGGTGCGGGAAGACCGAATAACGCTGGAAAACGACGCCGCGGTCGGGCCCGCATTCGGCTGGCATAATCTTGCCGTCGAGCAGGATGTCGCCCCGCGTCGGCGCCTCCTGCCCCAGGGCCAGGCGCAGGAAGCTGCTCTTGCCCGCACCCGATGGCCCGACGATCGACACGAAACTGCCTTCGGCGATGTTGAGGCTGACGCGCTCCAGCACGATCTTGTCGCGATATTCGAGCCAGACCTGGTCGAAAGCGAGCACGGTGGTCATGCGCGGTGCGCCCAGGCGAAGGCGCGTCGGCTGAGCTGCGCCAGCGCCACGTCCATCAGGATGGCGAGCAGCGCGATCCACGCGACGTAGGGGATGATGATGTCCATCGATAGGTAGCGGCGGACGAGGAAGATGCGGTAGCCGAGCCCCACGTCCGACGCGATCGCCTCCGCCGAGATGAGATAGACCCACGCGGGGCCTAGCGACAGGCGCAGGCCCGCGATCAGCCGCGGCAGCGCCTGGGGCAGGGCGACGCGGAGTGCCAGCTGCCAGCTGCTCGCCCCCAAGGTCTGCGCCTTGACGATCTGCTCGCGCGGCAGCGCCGCCACATGATCGGCCAGGTCGCGGATCAGGAAGGGGGCGACGCCGACCACGATCAGCGCGACCTTGGCGGTCTCGCCCAGCCCGAACACGATGAACAGGATGGGCAGCAGCGCGATCGGCGGGATCACCGCCACCGTGGTGACGAGGCCACCCAAAGTCGCGCGCGCGACGGGCAGCACGCCCAGCACCAGCCCGACCAGCAGCGCGGACGCGGTGCACAGGCCGAGCGCGATCCCCAGCCGCTGCAGGCTGGCGAGCGTGTCCGCCCAGAAGATGATGCGGCCGGTGAGCGGATCGGCCTCAAGCAGCAGCCCGCGCAGCGCCGTCGCCATCGCGACGGGCGTCGGCAGCAGCTTGTCCGACGGATTGGCCGCGTGGCGCATCGCGGCCGCGAACAGGTAGGCGGCGAGGATCGCCAGCAGCGGCATCGCGCCCAGCAGCAGGGCGTTCCGACGGCCGGGCCGGACGTTGACCCAGCGCATGGGCTAGAGCTTGCCCGCCGCGGCCTGCTCCATGAAGGACGGGTCGAAGCGCAGCTTGACGTTGTTCGCGTCGCCCAGCGTCTTGCCGCCCGGCAGGCCGATGCCGACCGCGTCGGCGGATTTGGCACCCTGGCCGAACAGCCCCTTCGAGAAGCTGAAGTCGCGCACCTTGGTCATGGTTGCCCCGAGCGTGGGCGAGGCCATCGCGCCGACCGCCTCCGTGGGCGTGCCGTAGAGATGCGTGGTGCGCAGCTGCGCGTCGAAGGCGGCGGGTGTCGTGCCCGCCATCTTGGCCATGGCGGCGCGCGCGGCGGCGCCCGCCGCATCCTGCCGCTGCATCAGGCCGATCGTCTCGTACCAGATGCCGGCGAGCGCCTTGCCCAGATTGGGGTTGGCCTTGAGCGTGGCGGTGTCGACGGCGAGGAGGTCGACGATTTCGGCCGGCACCTGGTGCGAGTCGAACGCGACCTTGGCGCCGGGCTGCTTGGAAAGCTCGGTCAGCTGCGGGTTCCAGGTGACTGCGGCGGTCGCGGCCACATTGGCGAAGGCGCCGACGATGTCCGCGTCCGACGTATTCACCGTCTTTATATCGGAGAGCTGGAGCCCCACCGTCGATAGCGCGCGGGCGAGCAGATAGTGCGAGACGGACAGCTCGACGAGGTAGACGGTGCGGCCCTTGATGTCGGCCAACCCCTTCGCGTTCTTCAGCACGACGCCGTCATTGCCGTCTGAATAGTCGCCGAGGATGATCGCGCTCGTGTCCTTGCCGCCCGCGGCGGGGATGGTGAGCGCGTCCATGTTGGTCAGCGTCACGCCGTCGAGCTTGCCGGCGTTGAACTGGTTGACCGACTCGACGTAATCGTTGACCTGCGCGAACTTGATGGTGACGCTATATTTGTCCGCCCACTTCTTCACGATGCCGGCCTGCTGCGCGTAGGGCCACGGCATCCAGCCGGCATAGATCGACCAGCCGATGGTGAAGTCCGTGCGCTTGGCATCTTGTGCGCCGTCGCTGCAGGCCGCCGTCGCCAGCAGCGCGGCCGCTGCGATCGCCACCCGCGTCTTCACCACCCAGCCTGCCATATTCGTCCCCATGCCTCGCATCCGACTCGCCGGGATTGACGGATTACCGGCCTGCAACCGCTTGGCCGATATTACGTTTGCTCAATCTGGTAATAAAACTTATAGCAAGGCGATGGCGCGTGTCACCCCATTTTGCATCGCAGCAAAATCATCGGGCCATGCCGATCAAACCTGATCCCTTGCACGATGCACCGGCGTCCCATGTCGAGCTCCAGCGCGCGCGTGACGCGGCGGAGGCAGCAAACGCCGCCAAGACGCGATACCTGGTCGCGGTGAGCCACGAGATCCGCTCGCCGCTCAACGCGATCTACGGTTATGCCCAACTCCTGGAGCGCGACGGCGCGATCCCGCCGGCGGAGGCGGGCGGCATGATCCGGCGCGCGGCGGAACACCTCACCAACCTCGTAGAAGGTCTGCTCGACATCTCGCGCGTCGAAAGCGGTGTGCTCAAGCTGCGGCAGGACGTGGTGCGCCTGCCGGCCCTGCTGGACCATGTGGTGGACATGTTCCGCATGCAGGCCGAGGCCAAGGGCCTGGCGCTGGAGTTCGTCGCGCGCGAC
>Ga0325400_1001034_pt1 | contig 22355 bp, 4 predicted proteins | sample PopdelMetagenome_2_FD_205662 | JGI IMG/M metagenome (GOLD analysis project Ga0325400, IMG submission 205662) | Populus deltoides microbial communities from Bellville, Georgia, United States - Xylem-PdKOR-R1 | ecosystem: Host-associated > Plants > Phyllosphere > Stem > Wood/Secondary xylem...
CTACTATTTTGAATAGTAGTGACGCCGGTGGCGCTGATAGCGATGTCGCCAGAGACACTGGTAAAGGTTGGGACACCGCTACCGTTAGTAAGCAATAATTGACCGCTGGTACCGGCCGAGGTGGTGCTGATGGCACCGCTCCCATTACCGATCAAAACGCCATTAGCGGTAAAGCCGGTCGCACCAGTGCCGCCGTTGGCGACGCTCAGGCTATTACTGAAGAGTGTTGCACTGTTACGATCAACTGCGCCGCTGCTTAAAACACCGCTGGCGTTTGCCTGGACGATACCAGCGCCAAGGTCGCCAAAGGTTACGCTGCCACTGGTAACGGTTAGATTACCGGTTGAGATGGTCAGGGTGCCGCTGAATGTGTTCGCCTGGTTGAGGTATGCGACGTTGCTGAGAGTGCCGGCAGTGTTGATGTTGCTGCCATTGATTTGTAGCGCCGAGAGAGCATTAAAGGTGTTAGCTGTACCGCCACCAGAGATATTGAAGTCGGCACTGGCTTGCTGAACGGTGCCGTTCTGGATGTAATTGGTACTGCCGCCGGCTGGTGGGCTGGTACAAGGGTTGCTGCTGGAACAAACCGAAGCATTGACGGCCACCGTGATCGCACCGGCCGCGTTAGTGATGCTGACACCATCGCCAGCTGAGATAGTAGCTAATGTGTAGCCCGTACCATTACCGATTAATAGCTGGCCGTTGGTTGGGGTAGCAGTAATGCCGGTACCACCATTGCCAATACTGAGGGTGTCGCTAAATAGAGCCGAACTATTACGGCTGACGCTGCCACTGCTTAAGACGCCGCTTGCGTTGGCTTGGACTAAGCCGGCACCCAGGCTGCCGAAAGTGACGGCGCCCGTGCCGGTAGTTAACGTCGCTGTACCAGTTACGCTCAAGTTACCACTGAAAGTGTTGGCCTGGTTTAGGTAAGCAACATTATTAAGCGTGCCGGCAGTATTAATGTTGACGCCATTCAAACGGTAAGCCGTAACGGCATTAAAGATGTTGGCTGTACCGCTGCCGTCGATATTAAAGTTGGCTGTCGTCTGCTGGCCAGTCCCGTTCTGGATATAGTAAGACGAACCAGGCGCTGGGTTTGGACAATTGTTACTGGTGGTACAAACGCTGTTGTCGATTGAGACGGTTATGGCGCCAGCAGCATTAGTGATCGTCACGCCGGTGCCAGCCGTAAGGGCCGCTACGTCATAACCGGTGCCGTTACCAATCAGCAATTGACCATTGCCAGGTAGGGTAGTGACGCCGGTGCCGCCGCGGGCGATTGGCAATGTGCCACCGGTAATAATGTTGGCGTTAGCCGTGACGTTCTGTAGAACCGAGCTGCTGGTAATGACCGTCGTGCCGCCACGACTGAAGCTGGCGGCGTCGACATTGCCGGTAAAGGTTGGGGCACTGGCGACGTTCAGTGTTACAGTGCCACCGAGTGATATCAGGCCACCGCCGGTTAGGTTAGTGCCGGCCGTGACGGTAAGAGAACTATTAGCTAACTTGGCGTTGGTAACGCTTCCGCTGGCAATGGTCGTAACGCCCGTGGCACTTATGGCAATATCGCCTGAGACGCTGGTAAAGGTTGGCACGCCGCTGGCGTTAGCAAGTAGGAGCTGGCCGCCGGTACCGGCAGTTGTTATGCCTAAGGCGGCCGTACCATTACCGTAGAGTAAGCCGTTGGCCGTGAAGCTGGTTTGGCCAGTACCACCGCGGTTGACGTTTAGGTTACCCGTGAAGTAAGTAGCGCTGTTTCGATCGATTACACCGCTCGAAACAACACCGGTGGAATTAGATTGAACAATTCCTGTACTTAATCCTGCAAAGGTAACGGTGCCCATGCCAACACTAAAGCTGTTAGTGCCCGTCACACTTAGGTTGCCAGCGAAGGCATTGGCCTGGTTTAAGTAGGCGATGTTCGAGAGTGTGCCAGCGGTATTAATATTGATGCCATTAATGAACAAGCCGGTCAGGGCATTGAAGCTGCTGGCCGTACCACCGCCCGAAATGTTAAAGTCGGCGCTCGCCTGTTGGACGGTACCGTTCTGAATATAATTGGTGCTGCCACCGGCCGGCGGCGACTCGCATGGGTTGCTGCTGGTACAGACCGTATTATTAAGGCCAACCGTGATGGCCCCGGCAGCGTTAGTGATCGTGACGCCATTGGCCCCGGCTAGGTTAGCGAGAGTATAGCCACTGCCATTACCGATTAATAATTGGCCGTTGTTCGGAGTAGTGGCCAGACCAGTACCGCCATTGCCGACGCTAAGGGTGTCTGTTAACAAGGCGCTATTGCGGCTAAGGGCGCTACTAGTAAGAACGCCGCTAGCATTAGCCTGAACCAGGCCAGAGCCAAGACTACCTAATGTAACGGCACCGGTACCGACGCTGAAGCCACTGGTGCCGGTCACACTGACGTTACCACCAAAAGCGTTCGATTGGTTCAGGTAGGCAACGTTACTCAAAGTACCGGCGGTGTTAATACTGACGCCGTTCAGTTGTAGGGCAGCCACGGCATTGATAATGTTAGCGATGCCAGTGCCGTCGATATTGAAGTTAGCAGTCGTTTGAAGCGTAGAGCCGTTCTGAATATAGAAGTTACTGCCGGCGCTCGGACCACCACTACAGTTACCGCCGGTCGTACAAACGGTGTTATCGACCGAGACAGTAATCGCACCGGCGGCATTAGTGATAACGACGCCGGTACCGGCTGTTAGACCGGCTAAGACATAACCGGTACCATTGCCGATCAATAATTGTCCGTTAGCTGGAAGAGCGGCAACGCCCGTCCCGCCGCGGGCAACTGGTAGGGTACCACTGGTAATAATATTGGCATTAGCGGTTACGTTTTGTAATACGCCAAGGCTAGTGACGATGTCGCTGCCATTTAATTGGAAGCCACTTTGGCTGTTAACAGTGCCACTGAATGTCGGGGCACTAGCAACATTTAAGGTGATCGTGTCACCGAGTGATACTAAGCCACCACCGGTTAGATTGGTGCCGGCCGTTACGGTAAGGGAACTATTGGCTAATTTAGCATTTGTAACGACGCCGCTACCAATCGTCGTGACGCCACTTGCGCTAATGGCAATATCGCCGCTGACGCTCACAAAGGTTGGGACGCTGCTGGCGTTAGCCACCACGATTTGCCCAGCTGTGCCAGCTGCCGTCACGCCGGCTGTGTTGGTACCGTTACCGTACACCAAGCCGTTGGCCGTAATCATGTTCAAGCCGGTGCCGCCATTGGCAACGGTAAGGGTGCCAGTTAACAAAGTTGGACTATTTCGATCTATGACTGAGCTTGAAATAACACCGGTCGAGCTTGATTGAACAATTCCTGTACTCAGTGTACTGAACCGGACACTGCCACTAGCGGTGAGGCCACCTGTAAAGTTATTAGCTTGGTTCAAGTAAGCGACATTGGTTAAGGTTCCGGCTACATTAATGTTAACGCCGCCCAATTGCAAGGCGGTTGCGGCATTGAGCGTTGCGGCCGTACCATTCCCACTAATATTGAAGTTAGCGCTGGCTTGCTGAACGGTCCCGTTCTGGATAAAGCTGCCGGTAGCTGGCGCACAGTTGGCGGCACTGATCAGACAGATGTCGCTTTGGTCGGCCAAGTTGGTAGTGCTAATCTGTGTGCCGTCGATTAAAAAGCGAAAACCGGTCGACAAGTTAATGTCGCCGGCTACGTTGACGGTTGTACCCGTCTCGCTTAGCAGAGAATCGTCCAGCTCTAAGGTGCCGCTGAACTTGGCTATCCTACCCGGTGTCCCGCCCGCCGTTGAGACATTGCCAGTTGCGACAGATCCTGGGCACGGCGCAAAGACCGGCGCTCCGTTCGTGCTTACCAGACACATGCCCGGACTAATCGCACTGACACCAATATACGGATTGGTGCCTTGGCCAATTACAACACTATTGACTGGTAAGTTAGGCTGAACACTGCCGCCGGTGTAGCTGATAGTGACATTACCAAGACCATCGGTCGTGACAGCAATGTCGGTGCCGGCGTTAACGGTTTGGGTACCGGTGGCTTTGAGCTCACGGTTGTCGAGCGTTAAACCGGCACCAATACTGATGGCGCCAGTTTGATTGCCAACGCTGGTAACACCGGTGTTGATCAGTGTCGTGCCGTTCACCAAAATGCCGGTGCCGCCCGTGAAGCTGATGTTACCAGTTTGGCCTTGTAGGCTAAGGACGCCACTGTTGGTCAATTGACCGTCGGCGCTGCTAATGCCAGCACCGATACCGATGGCACCGGTCAGACCACCGACACTTTTCAAAACATCCGATTGGCTATCAAGCACTTGGACGAAGTTGGTGCCGTTGAAGAAGTTGACCTGGTTAGTCGTCTTGTCGTAGAACAGTTGACCGGCCACGGCATTGGACGGTTGGTTGACCGGTGCCAGAACTAGGCTGCCGTTGACTTTGAGCTGGCCATTGACGCTGACGATTTTGGCGGTTTCAAAAGATTCGAGGCCTTGGGTGTTGAAGGCGTCGAGGGGAATCGAAACGGTGTTGAAGCCAGCTCTGGAATCGGTCTGGTTAGCCAATGATTGTTGATCACTACCGCGGCTGACCCGTAACGCTAAAGCGCCGCTGAGTAGCAAAACTACCGTCGCAATCAGTACGAAGATTGGCCACCGCTTCCGTTTTCGTTGGCGAGATTGATAGTAATTATTCGCGGCCGTGTGGGCATTAATAACAGGTATCGCCGATAAATCAGTTTCCAAACTGATTGGATTCATTGAATCAACTGGCCGCTGGCCTGAATCTACAAGGTTATTTTGTCTGTTTTGATTTTCCACACTTTTGGTCTTCGATGAGATCTATATATAAGTATATGCTTTTACAGATCAAACACAAGCGGTATCAGTCTGGTAACGTACACAAAACAACAAATGCTAATAAAAACTTAAAATAACAGATATGAATTACAAAAAACGTTGAATATTCTACTACTAAATTTTGTGAACAAAATACCACGAAAGTAGACGTGTCACAGCCATCTCATTGTTGCCTTCAATAACTAAACTTAGGTCCAAAATGGTGCAATTTGCGCTAAATTACTTGAATACATTTTTTATAAATACCCCCATTATGGGAGTATTTTACTCCTTAATTGGCACAAGCAGGACAGTGAATGAACGGTTCGTGGCTGACGTCGTGAAACTATCGCCGTACATCCGCTTCATATCCAGACGGACGCTCGAGCTACCACGCATAACTGGTGACGTGCCGTTCAGACGTTGCCAGTTCGGGCTGATATCGCCGCGGTCGTAAGCAACCATTTGGCCATTAACCATGGCCGTAAGGTCATAGCGACTACCTGAAGGCATAGTAGTTTCCAAATTGGAATTGATTTGAAGAACGTATGCGAAGCCTGGGTCTGGAATATCTAGGCTCGCCAGGGTAGTCGTAGCCGTACCATGAGCGATCTCGGCTGGATCGGCCGTAAAGTAGCGGGCACCGACGTTGGCGGCCTTTACAGTGCCGGTTACGACCAAGTTGCCGACGGTTAGGTTTGAGATAGTAGCATTAGTGGCATTCAATGTGCTGATCGTAGCCGTGTTAGCCTGTAGATTATTGCCGTCGTATGGGTCAAAGTAGCTTGGGTTGACTAACACGAGGACAGTGCCGGTTGTGCCGTCGAAGAAGCCCAACGCTGTGCCGATCGTGGCACCGGCGCGGGTGGCTTTCATGGCATGGCCGGTGGTGCTTGAAGTGGTCAGATGATCACCTGGTTTAATGGCGCCGTTTTCATTGGTGACTTTGACGGGGACGCGGCCGGCAAGGACTAAAGGTTTGGTGTCGGTACGGTTAACGGTACCATCAGCATTACCGTAAGGGTTGATCATAAAGCTGGATGTGCCGTCGCTAATGACACCAAGCGCACTGCTATTATAGAGACCGCTTGCTTTTACAACTCGCTCAGTGTTGTCAGGATCGGCCATAACTACATCGGCAGCTTCTACGTCCGGTGCAGCCGGAATGTGCTCGGCAATATCTGGAGTCGTATTAGCTGCAACTGAACCACGGGCACGGAAGGTACCATTGGAGTCGAAAGATGCCTGGTAAGTGTTGTTAACGCGGATCATAAAGGTACTATTTGATTCCGTGCCAACAAACCCAACGTTATTTAGATTACCAATAATCGTCGAAACATTGTTAGCTGTAGTGCCATTGCTAGAGCTTCGCCATGTTTGATAAATGTCATTTGCCGTACCGCCGACGATGTCCATCGATTTACCAGAAGTGTACAAACTGACGTTATTATTGGCGGCTACCGTTAAAGCCACTATGCCGTTAGCGCTGTCCTGATTTTCTCTGAACAGGCGGAACGTTCCGGCTAAATTGTCAATGTTCCAGCGACTGACGTCACTTGTTATGGTTGTGTCCTGCAGAGTGATGCGAGGCGAGCTGCCGCTGATACGTAAACCGTATTGGCCGCTTACTTCAGTAGCGAACTGGCTGGAGGTTTGGCTCTGATAAACTCTTAAAGTGTTGTTGATAGATGCGATGTTCTTTAAGTTACCAAGGCTATCTAAGCGGACAACGCCACCGGTCTGAAGATAATTCATGACGTTCACGTTAGCGGCGGTTACAAAGCCCTGGACACCCAATGATCCATTAACACCAAGCATATCATTACAGGTGCTTGAACCGATACAGGTCTGTCCGGCGACTGTTAGCGTTGCCATAATCGGCGTATTACTGACCGAACTTATAACATTTGCTACGTAATTCGTGACATATGGGGATCCAACGTGGGCAACGCTCATAATCTGACTATCCGGACTCCAAGCAACGTAGTTACCGACGGCAGGCGGCAACGTTCCAGGGTTAGCTTGTTTGATCAGAATATCACCAGTGCGGCGGTAGACGGATACATATGGCGAGTTAGCGTGAGCAACGCTCAAGAAATTACCATCCGGACTCCAGTTGGAACTATAAGCGTCACCAGGAGGTAGTGTCGCTGGGTTGGCAATCTTCGTGAACGTATCGCCGGATTGTTTATAGACAGTAAGGAACGGAGCGCCGATATGGGCAACACTCATATATTGTCCATCCGGACTCCAAACGCCGCTGTATGCCGTACTGGCTGGTAAGGTTGCTGGGTTCGTAAGCTTTATGAATGTATCACCCGACCGCTTGTAGATAGTGATGAACGGTGATGCATCATGAGCCACGCTCATATATTTACCATCCGGACTCCAGTTGGTCATATAAGCCACGCTGGTTGGTAGTGTTGCCGGATTAGCTAGCTTCGTGAACGTATCACCGGACTGCTTATAGATAATGACATATGGTGAAACGACAGTCGTCAGCGATAGATACTGCCCATCCGGACTCCAGTTACCACTTGTTGCGGCGTTAGTAGGTAGGGTAGCAGGGTCTGAAATCTTCGTGAACGTATCACCTGACCGCTTGTAAATCGCAACGAAAGGTGAGGTATTCATGAATACACTCATGTACTGACCGTCCGGACTCCAGGCGACATTATAAGCCTGGCCAGTTGGTAATGTTGCCGGGTTGGCCAATTTCGTAAAGGTAGTGCCCGACCGCTTGTAAATAGTGATGAATGGACTGGTCGGGTGTGCCACGGTCATATATTGACTATCTGGGCTGTAGGCAAGGGCATTGCCATTACCGGCTGGTAACGTCGCTGGATTGGCTAACTTAGTAAAGGCTGGTGACAAGCTAACGTTAGCAGCTAAGCCGACACTGAGGCTACCATCTGAAGCTATGTCGGTCAGAACGGTACCGCTGCTATTCTGAACCTGGAAGGCATCCGCTGTCTGGCCGCTTAATACCTTAACGCTGGCACTACCGGCAACACCCAGATTGCTAGCACAGTCAAAGTCGCTATTGGCTCGTATCATGTTCGTGCCGATACAAATGTTGCCCGATTTATTTATAACCAAGTTAGTTTGGCCTGAATCACCAGCTGCGTTTTCATGGAAGAAGCGGAAGTAACCTTGGAAGTTGTCGAGGTTCCAGCGGCTATAAGAATCACTGATTGAATTGTCCTGAAGCGTCAAACGTACGCCGGAAGTGGCATTATTGGTTATCAGCCGTAACGCATGGCCCTGGGCAGCTGTTATCTCAGAGGCGTAATTAGATATGGTAGTACTGGTCGGAGTTACCTTCAGTCGACCACCGGCATCAATATTTGCGTAAGCGGTTCCATCGCTAGCTTGAACTTGTAGAATATCAGCTGTCTGGCTGGTGGCCGCCCGAATCACTGCGGTAATTGAACTTGGACTGGCACTTTGAACATTGAAGTTAGCGGTTTGTACGGCAGTACCGTTATTAATGTACGAACCGCCACCGCTGCCACTACCGGCAAAGCTAGGACTAACAAACGCAACACTGAAGTAAGTTCGGTCGCCACCTGATAAGCCAGTAGTACCCGTTCCAGATGCGACGTTCAATGTTAATACATCACCGACGTTCAGGTAACGATAAACCGGTGCAATGACAGCTTTCCAGAATCCCGCAGTGTTTGCACCATCATTTGTACCGTTACCGCGAGCAACAGCAGTACCATTTATTTTAATCATCGCATCATGGTATGTATTGCTGACCGACGCATAGCCTTCAACAGCACCTGCCAATAAGTAGTAGCCAGCTGTCTGTATCGTGATATTTTGCGGGTTAGTGCTCGTACTGTGTGTTAGTCCGGTCACGCTATTTTCACCCGTCCAGTTGACCGGTGTATCGGCGGCGGTATTTATTGTGTAATTGCTTGCCAGCGCAAAAGTACCGCCAATATTGTTGCCACCGACGCAGGTACCACCCGTAACTATACCACCAGAAACGGTAACGCCTTGTAAGATTTGACCGGCCGTACAGGTGCGAGTCGCCCCGCTGGTACCGTTGATTTGATACGCACCATTGACATTCAAATTACCACCAACCGAAGCATTATTCGTGACCGTAAGGCTGCCTAACGTACCGGCTCCGCCGACGTTCAGGCTAGCGCCAATCGTACCACTACCATCGATATTGAAGTTAGCACTGGCTTGTTGTGTGGTGCCATTTAGGATAAACGAACCTGTGCTTCCACCGCTAGGCCCAGATTGAATCAAGGCGTCTTTGCCGACATAGAAGATGCTCATGAACGAACTCAGGCCGCCGGTAATATTTGTCGAAACATTACCGTAAGTTACTAATCGAACCACATCACCGGCATTCAGATAATAGTAGAAACTACTTATAGATGAGCGTAAGAAAGCTGGATTGGCAGTATCAGGGTTAGGCTGTGAGGTGGCCGAGGATACATTGGTTCCATTGACCTGCAAGATGTAATCACGGTAACAAGGACTGCTGGCACAGTTACCAATAACTGAACCCGAAATAGCATAATATCCTGGTGTGACAATCGTAATGTTGGCGGGATTAGTGGTATTGCTGTGAAGAACGCCTTTTTTACTGACTTCCTGGTTCCAGTTCATTGGAACAGTCGTGTTGGCTGCGGCATTAGTATTGGCCGAGAACTGGAACGTACCACCAATGCTGTCACCGCCGTATGGTGTAGCTGCTAGGACAGTACTGCTGTTAGCGCCTGGGTCGGTAGCAGATGTCACGTTGTGTAGCCAGCTGCCGGATGGTCCGGTATCGACAGTATAATAGCCGTTGCCAACAAATGGGCCAGTATAAATATATACGTCATAACTGGAAGCGCTGGAGCCTGCAGCATTACTGACGAGTTTGACCTGACTGGCAAATAGATCACTGCCATAACGCAGAACTTTGGCTGTAGCCCCAAAGCCACTTGGACCACCAACCGAGCCATTGCTGGTTCGAATAAATATCTCGGTATGGCCTTCTTCGTAATCATTAGCATTATAGTTGGAGCCGCCGTACAGTTTGACGGTAGCGTTATTACCTTGCTGCGGTATGTTCAGTGTACCGAGCTTGAACCATCCAGCTGTACTGCTGTCTATGGTTGAAAAACCATAATGTTGGTTGGCACCGCGGACGAAGAAATTGCCGCCAACTGTCAAATTGGTCGTAACCGTGGCTGCCGTGTTTACGATTAAACTACTCACCGTTGCGGCACCGCTGACGTTTACGCCGCCGCCAATGTTGACGTTATTGGTGACTGTCAAAGAGTCTAACGTTCCAATGCCAGTAATGCCAGTATATGAACCGCTTAAACGAGCTGCACCTACCGTGCCACTGCTTAGGATATTTGCATCGGCCGTGACGTTTTGTAGGACTCGTGACGAGGTGATGATACTCGTACCGTTCATCGACAAGTCGCCCTCGATACGTAAAGCGCTGGCAATCTTAGTGCCGCCATTATAATCGCCGTCATAGTTGATCACCAAGACGTTACCGCCATCTTTGACCAACGCTCGGCTAAGGCCGGAGTTGCCTCGGCTGACCTGGTCATCGGTACCGAGCTTGAAGTCGAAAGCGCCAAAGTTGACGTTGCCGTGGGTATTTAAAGTCGAACCGATCTCGACAAAATCAGTCGTCGTGAGTGACGGTACGGTCAATTGGCCATTCTGATTGAAGCGGGCCAGAACTGTACTGCCATCGCTGGATTTGAACTGAAGCAAGTCTACATTCTGGCCACCCGAAGCCCGTTGAATTACTGCTGCGACGTTATTGACGCCGGATGATTGAATGGCAAAATTGCCGGTTTGTAACGTTGTGCCGTTCTGGATGTAATTGTTAGAGCCGGTTGGGATGTCGGAAGCTTGCAAAGCGCTGCTAACAAAATTGGTGCCGTTACCACGAAGGAATTGGCCGGCCGTAGCTGTGCCATTGAGACGGAAGCCAGTAGTAGCGTTCAGAACGGCTGCCGTGCCAGTTCCGCTAATGCTGAAGTTGCTACCGGCTTGCTGTGTCGTCGTGTTTTGAATGTAGCTCGTGCTGGCGGCGGTAGTGGTCAGGTAGCCACAATTGTTGCTATCCAAGCAGAGGGCGCCACTGGCATCAGGTAAGGTGATAGAGCGGTTGGCACTCAACGCGACAGTGCTTAAGGTGGAGACAAATGTACTGGATTGGAAGTACAGATTACCGGCAGCGTTAAAACCGGATAGGGCATTGCCGGCACTATTCTGGTTCTGATAAAAGTCGGCGGTTTGGCTGCTGACGGACCGGTTGACTTGGTTAATTGTCGTAGTGTTGCCCGGTACGATGAACATCTTAGCACCCGTAAGCCCGATGATTCCAACTTGCAAAGTGCCGCTAACCTGATTATTACCGTTCACGTATAGGGCGTTATCAGTTCGTAGTACGCCTGTAGAAACCCGATATAAATTAGTATCGGTAGCGGCCGTTCCCGAGCCGAAGCCCATTCGGCCGTCGGCCGCAATGGTAAAGCGAGGGTTTGTATCGCCTGGTACCTGAGAACTATAAACGATTGTAGAATTGGCTGCTCCTGTCACGGCCAAGCCACCGTTAGCGGTTATAAGGCCGGTGAAAGTGCTGGCTCCAGTAACACCTAAAGTACCGCCCACAGACGCATTGTTAGTCACACCCAGGCTAGCTAAGGTGCTTGCGCCCGATACGTTTAGAGTGCCGCTTAAAGTTGTGTTGCCGCCGACATTCAAAGTAGTCCCAATCACACCGGCGCCACTGATATTAAAGTTACTACTGGCTTGTTGTGTAGTGGTGTTCTGGATGTAGCTGCCGCTGGTACCACCACCCGACGCGTAATTACAGTTATTGGCTGTGGTGCAGATAGTACCATCGACAGCGACGGTAATAGCACCAGCCGCATTGGTAATGGTTATACCACCGCCTTGAGTCAGGCCGGCGAGCGTGTAGCCCGTGCCATTGCCGATCAGAAGTTGACCGTTGGTCGGAGTGGTAGCCAGGCCGGTGCCGCCCCGGGCAATGCCGAATGTTCCACCCGTGATGATACTGGCGTTGGCCGTTACGTTAGCCAAGGCGCCTGTGCTGCTGATGACGCTGGTGCCGTTCAGTTGGTATCCGCCGACACTGTTAATGTTGCCGCTGAAGTTTGGCGAACTGGAAACGCTCAAGTTTAAGGTGCCGCCAAGAGCTACGCTACCGCCACCGACCAGGTTGCTCGAACTGTTGATAGTGACGCTGCTATTGGCTAATTTAGTGTTGGTGACCGTACCGTCTTGAATCGTCGTAACGCCGGTAGCGCTGATAGTCACGTCGCCGCTCACACTCACGAAGGTCGGTACACCGCTGGCGTTAGCAATCAATAATTGGCCGCTCGTCCCAGCAGCGGTAACACCTAGTGCACCTGCGCCAGCGCCGTAAAGCAGGCCATTGGCCGTAGTACTAGTACGCCCGGTGCCGCCGTTAGCAACGTTCAAGGTATTACTAAATAAGGTCGCGCTGTTTCGGTCCACATTGCCGCTGCTGAGGACGCCACTGGCGCTCGTCTGGACGATACCAGCGCCGAGACCGCCGAACGTAACGCTCCCGTTAGTAACGATCAGATTATTGCCGGTGGCAACCGTCAGATTACCACTGAACGTGTTTGCCTGATTGAGGTAGGCCACGTTGCTCAGCGTGCCGGCCGTATTGATATTGCTACCGTTCAACTGAATGGCAGCTATGGCGTTAAAGGTATTAGCCGTACCGCCGCCGGAGATATTGAAATCGGCGCTGGCCTGCTGGACGGTACCATTTTGGATATAGTTGGTACTGCCACCGGCTGGTGGGCTGGTGCAAGGGTTGGTGCTCGAACAAACCGAACTATTAACCGCGACCGTAATAGCGCCGGCTGCATTAGTGATGCTGATACCATCACCAGCTGACAGTGCCGCTACCGTATAACCACTGCCATTACCGATGAGCAACTGGCCGTTGGCTGGCGTGGCAGTGACACCGGTACCCCCATTGGCAATGCTGAGCGTGCCACTGAATAATGCTGAACTGTTACGGTTGACGGCTCCGCTACTCAAAACACCGCTGGCATTGGCTTGAACCAACCCGGCGCCCAAACTACCGAAAGTAACGGCGCCTGTACCAACGGTAAGCGTATTCGTACCGGTCACGCTCAGATTACCACTGAAAGCGTTGGCCTGGTTCAGATAAGCGACATTACTGAGTGTACCCGCCGTATTGATATCGAGGCCGTTCAGACGATAAGCCGTGACAGCGTTAAAGATGCTAGCCGTACCGGTACCGTCGACGTTGAAGTTAGCAGCTGTCTGTTGGCCGGTGCCGTTTTGGATGTAGTAGCTACTGCCAGGTGCCGGATTCGGACAGTTATTAGCCGTCGTACAGACACTGTTGTCGACGGACACCGTAATAGTACCGGCCGCATTAGTGATGACTACGCCGGTGCCAGCCGTTAGTCCGGCCAGCGTATAACCGCTGCCGTTGCCGATCAGGAGTTGGCCATTAGTTGGAGTAGTGCCAAGGCCGGTACCGCCACGGGCAATCGGTAAGACGCCGGCGGTAATAATGTTTGCGTTGGCTGTAACGTTCTGTAGAACCGAGCTGCTGGTGATGATGGTAGTGCCGCCACGGCTGAAGCTGGCGGCGTCGACGTTGCCAGTAAAGGTCGGAGCACTGGCAACATTGAGGGTTACGGTGCCACCAAGAGCAACGACGCCACCACCGGTCAGGTTGGTGCCTGCTGAAACGGTCAGGGAACTGTTAACTAACTTAGTGTTAGTGACGACGCCGTTCTGAATGGTTGTCGCGCCACTGGCACTGATTGCGACGTCGCCACTGACGGTCGTAAAGGTTGGCACGCCGCTGGCGTTAGCCAATAAGAGCTGACCACTGGTGCCGGCAGCCGTTACGTTCAGGGCGCCCGTGCCAGCACCATAAAGCAGGCCATTGGCCGTAGCGCTGGTGCGCCCGGTACCACCATTAGCGGTCGTAAGTGTACCAGTCAGGTAGGTGCTACTATTGCGATCGATAGTGCCGCTTGAAATAACACCGGTCGATGATGATTGAACAATGCCGGTACCCAGCGCGCCAAACCGAACGGCGCCACCGCTGACCGTTAGGTCGTTAGTGCCGCTGATCGTCAAGCTACCGCTGAACGTATTCGCCTGGTTAAGGTACGCGACGTTGCTCAGAGTGCCGGCCGTATTAATATCCGTGCCATTCAGCTGCAGGGCAGTGATGGCGTTCAGGCTATTAGCCGTACCGCCGCCCGAAATGTTGAAGTTGGCACTCGCCTGTTGGACGGTGCCGTTCTGAATATAATAGTTGCTCCCGCCCTCAGGTGGTGAAGTACAGGTGTTGTCAGTGGTACAAACCGTGTTATTAAGGCCGACCGTAATAGCGCCTGCCGCATTGGTAATAGTGACGCCACCCGCGCCAACTAATGTCGCCAAGGTATACCCCGTACCATTACCGATCAAGAGCTGACCGTTAGTCGGTGTTGTGCTTACACTGGTGCCACCGTTAACGATACTAAGTGTATCGCTGAATAATGCTGAACTATTGCGACTAACGGTACTACTGCTCAAAACGCCGCTGGCATTAGCTTGAACCAATCCGGCACCTAGGCTGCCGAAGGTCACGGCACCACTACCAACCGTCAAAGTGTTAGTGCCATTAATTGTCAGATTGCCGCTAAACGTATTGGCTTGGTTGAGATACGCGATGTTGCTGAGCGTACCAGCACTGTTAATATCAAGGCCACCCAAGCGGTAGGCTGTCACGGCGTTATATATGTTGGCCGTACCAGTGCCGTCGATATTAAAGGTGGCGCCTGTCTGCTGGGCGGCACTGTTCTGAATGTAATAGTTACTGCCTGGGGCTGGATTTGGACAGTTGTTGGCGCTGGTACAAACAGTGTTGTCGACCGAGATCGTAATCGAGCCGGCCGCATTCGTGATCACGACGCCATCGCCAGCCGTTAAGCCAGCCAGCGTATAACCCGTGCCGTTGCCAATTAAGAGCTGACCGTTAGCAGGCAGGGCAGTAACGCCGGTACCGCCACGGGCGACCGCTAAAGTACCGGTTGTAATAATATTAGCGTTAGCCGTCACATTCTGCAGGACTGAGCTGCTGGTAATGACCGTCGTACCGCTGCGGCTGAAGCTGGCCGCATCGACATTGCCGCTGAACGTCGGTGCGCTCGCAACATTTAATGTCACGCTGCCGCCAAGGGCGACAACGCCGCCACCAGTCAGGTTAGTACCTGCTGAGACAGTTAAGGAACTGTTCGCTAATTTAGCGTTAGTAACGCTGCCGGCTTGAATTGTCGCTACTCCGGCTGCACTAATGGCTATGTCGCCACTCGCACTTACGAAGGTTGGCACGCCGCTGGCATCGGCGATAAGTAATTGTCCGGCTGTACCGCTGCCAGTCACATTGATAGCATCACTAGCATTTCCATAGAGCAGGCCATTGGCCGTAAAGCTGCTCCGGCCGGTACCGCCATTAGCTGTCGAAAGTATGCCCGATAATAATGTGGGATCGTTCCGACTAATAACTGCGCTCGAAATAACACCGGTGGATGACGATTGAACAATTCCTGTACTCAATCCTGCAAAGGTGATAGTACCGGTGCCGACACTGAAGTTATTTGTACCGGCAATGCTCAGATTACCGCTGAAATTATTAGCCTGGTTAAGATAGGCGACGTTGCTCAGGGTGCCAGCCGTGTTCAAACTATTGCCATTGATATAGATGGCGGTAAGGGCGTTGAAGGTATCAGCCGTACCGCCACCCGAAACGTTGAAGTTGGCGCCCGCCTGTTGAACGGTGCCATTCTGAATATAATTGGTGCTGCCACCGGCAGGAGGGGATTCGCATGGGTTCGATGCGCTACAAACCGTATTGTTAAGCCCAACCGTAATCGCACCAGCAGCATTGGTGATCGTCACGCCGTTGATGCCAGTAAGGTTGGCTAACGTGTAGCCACTGCCGTTACCAATTAATAGTTGACCATTGGTTGGTGTCGTTACTAAGCCAGTGCCGCCATTGGCGATCGATAAGGTGCCAGAGAGCAGGGCGCTATTGCGGCTCAGGACGCTACTACTCAGAACGCCGGAAGCATCAGCCTGGACCAGGCCGGCACCTAAACCGCCCAAAGTAACCGCACCGCTACCAATTGTTAAGCTGGCACTTCCGGTAACGCTCAGGTTACCGCTAAAGGCGTTAGCCTGATTAAGGTAGGCGACATTGCTGAGCGTCCCGGGAGTATTAATGCTGACACCATTGAGCTGCAGGGCACTGATGGCATTAATTGTATTTGCGGTACCGGTGCCATCGATATTGAAGTTGGCACTGGCTTGCTGGGTGGTGCCATTCTGAATATAAAAGCCACTGCCACTACTTGGGCCGCCGCTACAGTTGCCGGCTGTCGTACACACCGTGCTGTCGACCGATACAGTAATCGAACCGGCGGCGTTGGTAATGGCGATACCGGAGCCTTGGGTCAGGCCAGCCAGGCTATAGCCGCTGCCATTGCCGATCAGCAACTGGCCGTTATTAGGAGCGAGTGACTGGCCGGTACCGCCACGTGCGATCGGCAGGGTGCCGCTGGTAATAATGTTGGCGTTGGCCGTAACGTTCTGAAGAACACCGGTGCTGCTAATGATAACGGTGCCGTTCAATTGGTATCCGCCTAAGCTGTCGACGCTACCGCTGAAGCTTGGTGAACTGGCAACGTTCAGGGTTATGGTATTACCGAGAGCAACTACGCCGCCACCAGTCAAGTTAGTGCCGGCTGAAACGGTCAGGGAACTGTTGGCTAATTTGACATTGGTGACGACGCCGGCGCCTAAGGCAGTGACTCCGCTGCTGCTGATTGCAACATCGCCACTAACTGTTACAAAGGTTGGCACACGGCTGCTGCTGGCGACGACGATCTGGCCGGCAGTACCGGCTGCGGTAACACCGACGGTAGCGGTGCCGTTGCCGTAGACCAGGCCATTGGCGGTGATCATATTTAGGCCGGTTCCGCCGTTAGCCACATCTAAAGCGCCACTCAGTAAGACGGGATTGTTGCGGTCGACTACATTGCTGCTGAGGACGCCGCTGCCGTCACTGAAGACCAGGCCGGCTCCGAGGTTACTGAACCGGACGTTGCCGCCAATCGTCAGGTTGCCGGTGAAAGCATTGTTCTGGTTCAAATAAGCAACGTTACTAAGCGTGCCGGCGGTATTGATATTGATACCACCCAGTTGCAAGGCTGCCGTAGCATTAAGCGTACCGGCTCTACCGGTGCCGTCTATATTAAAATTAGCGCTGCTTTGCTGAACGGTACCGTTCTGGATAAAAGCGCCCGGGGTGACACCACAGTTATTGGTGCTGACAAGACAGAGATTACTGCTGTCGGCAAGGTTGCCGCTGGCGAGCCGTTGACCATCTATATAAAAGCCAAAACCGGTCGACAGATTGATGTCGCCGGTGATATTGACCGTGCTGCCCGTTTCGGACAGCAGTGAGTCGTCCAGCTCCACCGTGCCACTGAACTTGGCTATTCTGCCCGGCGTACCGCCGGCGGTCGTAACATTACCGGTCGCGGTTGAACCGGGGCAGGCGGCGAACACCGGCACGCCGCTGGTGGATATCAAACACATACCGGCCGTATTGGTACTGACGCTGCTCAGCGGACCGCTACCTTGGCCGATGACGACGCTATTGACTGGCAGGTTCGGTATGACGTTTCCATTGGTGCCGGTATAGCTAATGGTAATATTGCCGTTTTCATCGGTGTTGACCACAATGTCACCACTGCCGCTGACGCTCTGCGTGCCGGTCGCCCGTAGTGTACGACCTTCGAGTATCAGACCAGTGCCCAGGCTGATCGAACCGTTTTGACCACCTAAAGCTGTAATACCGTTGTTGATCAAAGTCGTCCCGTTCAGCAAGATGCCACTACCGGCCGTAAAACTGACGTTACCAGTCTGACCTTGTAAGCTTAGTACACCGTTGTTGGTCAGCAGGCCATTGGTCGTGCTAATACCGGCGCCGACGCCAACAGCGCCGGTCAGACCACCGACGCTTTTGAGGACTTCGGCCTGGCTGTCCAGGATCTGAATGAAGCTGCTGCCGTTGAAGTAATTAACCTGATTGGTCGTTTTATCGTAAAACAGTTGTCCGGCGACAGCGTCGGCTGGCCGGTTGATCGGCGCCAATACCAAGCTGCCGTTCACTTTGAGCTGACCATTGACGTTGATGATCCGGGCCGTTTCGAATGACTCAAGACCTTTAGTGTTGAACGCGTCGAGAGGAATTGAGACAGTATTGAATCCGGCGCCGGCATTATTTTGGTTGGCGAGTGAGCCTTGGTCGCCGCCTCGGCTGACGCGTAATGCCAAGGCGCCGCCCAGCAACAGTACTACGGCCGCAGCCAGGACGATTATTGGCCAGCGCTTGTGCTGTTGCTGATGAGTTTGATAATAATTGTTGGCAGCAACGTGAGCATCGACATTTGAACCGGTCGACAGTTCGGTTTCAAGGCTGATTGGGTTCAGCGAATCAACCGGCCGTTGGCCTGAATCTACAGGGGTAGCTTGTTCGTTTTGATTGTTCACACTTTTTGTCTTCGATAAGATCTAGATATAAGTATAAGCTTTTTTAGGCTAAGTACAAGTGTCAGACCGAGAGAATGATGTAGGTCGCGAAGGCGCAGCCGGTCAGTACTAAAACGGTTACCGAGACAGCTTGGAATAGGCCTTTGCGGATGGCGACGGCTGCCAGCGGATTGCGGCCGATCGAACTTAAGCTGGCTCGGATAGCCGCTTGGAGCATGACACCAGTCACGATCAAGCCAATGGCCAGGACGCCGATGGCTGCCCAGATCCGCTGCGGACTGACCTCACGGCCGGCGATCGCACTGGCGGCACTGCGCAGAAAGTTCGGGACGATAATGTCTTCCTTTGGAGCGGCGTAAAAAGCGACGCTGATCTGGACCGGTATGAGACCGATATTGACCGCCCGGTCGGCGCCTGATGTGTCAGCCAATGTCCGGCGTCCGGTAATGTTACTTGAGAGATCGGCAGCTGCCGTACCAATACTGGGGCCGGACACGATGGCTTTCATGCCGACGCCGCTGAGCGGTGAGACAGCGATCGGATCGCCTTTAATGACCGTTCCGTTCATGTCGCTGACAAGGGTAGGGGTGGTGCCGCTGACCACGGCTTTTGTAGTGCCGCCACTACCGTCGGCCAAACTAACCGAGGCTTGCTCGCTGACGACCCCAAACAGCCGGCTACCGTTGGCGGTGTTGGCTAGTTCAGCCCGGTTGCCACTGCTATTGCTGAGGCTTACCAGAGCTCCAATGGGCAGAGTTTGATCCGAGCTGACCGTTTGGGCTACTGTACCAGAAGCGGCCAAGGAGGTAGCCGTCAATAACCAGCCTGATAATACTAGTACTGGTACTGTTACAGAGATATGACGATTCATACCGCTTATTGTAATCAAAATTGCCGTAATATGCACTTATGCTATTGCAGTCGGAATTCTTATACAGGGAATAGTATTAGAAGGTATAAAGTTGTATGAATAAATACTTTCCACCCCTGTATAGCCGTAGCAAATATTGCAACTGTTATAGGGGTTGACCCCCTTTAATCACCCTGCTACAATTACTCCCTAGTACTTTTGAGTTTAGGTCGGCGGCATTGGCAGGTTCCTGTTAACACCGGAAACGTAAACTCAAGGTAAAGATAAATCATTCGTGGTTTTCTTGAGTTTTGCGCATTAACAATTTGGTCTAATTAATTAGAGATAAGCAAATTTTTAAAGACAGACGGTTATCGGTTTAACTTTTGTTAAATCCAATAACTAGTCAATTTGCACTAAAAGTGAAGCAGTCTTCGGACTGTGGAACTTGTACGTAAAAAGTTACTCAAGCGCACACAACGGATGCCTTGACATAAGATACCGAAGAAGGACGTAAGGAGCTGCGATAAGCTCCGGGGAGCTGCTAACTAAGCTATGAACCGGAGATTTCCGAATGGGGAAACCTTGCTAGAGTTATGTCTAGTAGCGCCAGCCTGAATATATAGGGCAGGAGAGCGGTAACCGGGGGAACTGAAACATCTTAGTACCCCGAGGAAGAGAAAGTAAACAACGATTCCGTAAGTAGTGGCGAGCGAACGCGGAAGAGCCCAAACCTTTTAGATTTTTAATCCTTCGGGATTAAATAAGCGGATAGGCGAATATCTATAAGGGGTTGTGACACGGTAAACAACCAAGATTAAGTGCTAGCTTTCGAGCTAACATTTAGTTTTGGCGGCATAGTCTATCAGTGCTATGCATAAGGTAAAAAATTTGCGATGCGAGTAGAACAGTTTGGAAAGACTGGCCAAAGACGGTGATAGCCCGGTATACCAAGTATCGCTAACCTTATATTTACCGAGGTACCTGTATTTATACGGGGACCAACGTCGAGTAGGTCGGGACACGTGAAACCCTGACTGAAGCTGGAGGGACCACCCTCCAAGGCTAAATATATCTTATGATCGATAGAGAACTAGTACCGTGAGGGAAAGGTTAAAAGAACCCCGGAAGGGGAGTGAAATAGAACCTGAAATTGTGTGCGTACAAGGACTCGGAGCAGATTTATTCTGTGACGGGGTGCTTTTTGTAGAACGATCCAACGAGTTATTAGCAGTGGCAAGCTTAAGTCATCTGACGCAAGCATAGTGAAAGCGAGCCTGAATAGGGCGTCAAGTCGCTGTTAATAGACCCGAAACCAGGTGACCTAACCATGGGCAGGCTGAAGCGTCGGTAAAACGACGTGGAGGGCCGAACCGTAGCGAGTTGCAACACGCCCGGATGACCTGTGGTTAGCGGTGAAATGCCAATCGAACCTGGAGATAGCTGGTTCTCCTCGAAATAGCTTTAGGGCTAGCGTCGTACGGTAACATACAGGGGTAGAGCTCTGTTTCGGACTGGGGGTCGCAAGATTACCCACCCTTGACAAACTACGAATACTGTATGCGGAACTACGGCAGTCAGAACACTGGGGCTAAGCTCAGTGCTCAAAAGGGAAACAGCCCAGACCATCATCTAAGGTCCCTAAGTCTATGCTAAGTGGGAAACGAGGTGAGATTTCTTAAACAACGAGGATGTTGGCTTAGAAGCAGCCATTCATTTAAAGAGTGCGTAACAGCTCACTCGTCAAGAGATCTTGCGCGGAAAATGTAACGGGGCTCAAGCATAGCACCGAAGATATGGACTCTGTATTTATATGGAGTGGTAGAGGAGCGTTCCTCTCGGCGTTGAAGTCAGACTGCGAGGTCTGGTGGAGCGTGAGGAAGTGAGAATGTTGGAATGAGTAACCATAAGGCAGGTGAGAATCCTGCCCACCGAAAGAGCGAGGTTTCCTGGGCCACGGTAATCGTCCCAGGGTTAGTCGGTCCTAAGCCGAGGCGCGTAGCGTAGGCGATGGACAACGGGTTAATATTCCCGTACTCGTATAAAATTGTATAGTGTGCGCGGCATATTAGTCGGAGCGGATTCATGGTTATATCCGTCTAAGTAGCAGGAATGGCTACGAATGAAACAGCTTTATTGCTGAATTCCGGTAAAAGTGCTGACTAGAAAAGCAACTATGCGCGTGTTTTATACGATCCGTACCGCAAACCGACACAGGTGCTCAGGTCGAGAAGACCAAGGTGTACGAGTGATTCTTCGTTAAGGAACTCGGCAAATTAGCGGCCGTAACTTCGGAATAAGGCCTGCCCCGTCACTATTCATATGAGTAGTGAACGGAGCGATTTTCCAGTTTTCTTTTGAAAACGAATGAGGAGTAACTGATATTTACGTATCAAATTATCGATCTAAATTGAGAAAGAAAGCTGAACGCTTCTGTCACTGCATACTCGTATGCATGGTGACGGGGCCGCAGCTAAAGAACCCATGCAACTGTTTACCAAAAACATAGGTCTGTGCTAACACGAAAGTGGATGTATACGGGCTGACGCCTGCCCAGTGCCGGAAGGTTAAGGGGAGAGCTTCACGGCTTGAACTGAAGCCCCGGTGAACGGCGGCGGTAACTATAACCGTCCTAAGGTAGCGAAATTCCTTGTCAGGTAAGTTCTGACCCGCACGAATGGCGTAATGATATGGGTACTGTCTCAACGAAGAGCTCGGTGAAAGTGCATTGACGGTAAAGATGCCGTCTGTCCGCAGCAGGACGAAAAGACCCCGTGCAGCTTTACTACAGCTTGGCATTGAGCCGGGTTATAACATGTGTAGGATAGGTGGGAGACGTTGAAGCCTCGACGCTAGTCGAGGTGGAGTCATCAGTGAAATACCACCCTTGTTATGATCTTGTTCTTACTCGGACCACTAAAAGCTGACATTTCTGATTAGTACGAACTAACAATCTTGTGTACTGGTTACACTCCTTTTGTTAGGCGCTCATGGCTAAAGCCATTCGCGCGTACTCTTCAGGCTGAAATGTCATCTTCTAC
>Ga0325400_1001038_pt1 | contig 22320 bp, 13 predicted proteins | sample PopdelMetagenome_2_FD_205662 | JGI IMG/M metagenome (GOLD analysis project Ga0325400, IMG submission 205662) | Populus deltoides microbial communities from Bellville, Georgia, United States - Xylem-PdKOR-R1 | ecosystem: Host-associated > Plants > Phyllosphere > Stem > Wood/Secondary xylem...
GGAAAAAAAAAATTAATTAAGAAAAGGAAAAAAAATCTGAATCAACTGGGTTAACCCGCCAAACACGTTAATCTGTCAAACTTGAGATCCATTTCATGAGAGTGATAACTAAATAGAAAAAAAAATATTAATGAACTAAATTAAACAAAAAAAGATTAATTAAAAAGAAAAAAAACAAAACAAAAAAAAACATATCTGAAGAAAAAAACTAATTAAGAAAAAAAAATCTAAGTCAACTAAGATAACCCGCCAAACTAGGTTAATCTGTCAAACCTGGGATCCGTGTCATGAGAGTGTGATAACTGAATAGAAAAAAATTTAATATTAATAAACTAAATTAAACAAAAAGAATTAAAAAGAAAAAAAAAACCAATAACTAAAAGGCATCAGCCTTTTACTGTGGATTGTACTGTGCAATTCAAGTAAAAAGCTGATGCATTTTAATATATATATATATATATATATATATATATTAACTCATACTTTTTCTCTCAGACTCTGAATATTCTCGTGTTTTTTTCTCAGCCTGTGAAGAATCAGCCTTCAAAAGAGGTTAACAACAATAGTGTACCTGCATTACTCTTGCCTCATCTTCAGAATCTTTTTCAGCAGACCTCAATTCAACAGGTAAAGACTTACAGTTGAGTTGTTTTTCCTTTCAAGGTTTGTTTGCCTTGAATTCTGTAAAATCTAAAGCCAGTCGTTCTTGTAATCAGATTTTTTTTTTAATTCCAGGATATTATTATGAATTTATTGAATAGCTTGCAGCCAGCCGAGGCTGTAGAAGGTGAGTAGCAAATCTGTTACCTCATGCTATTTGGTATGATTTTAGGGGTGAAGCAATTGAACAAGTTGTGGGTGTTTTATTTCAGCTGCTCAAAATGGAAAGTTGCCACCACTGCCTCGTGGTTCAGAGAATAATGGAAGTGTGAGCAGATTTTCTATCTATAATGCAGCTCTTGGGTTTCAATTCTTGTATACAAGCATATCCATTGTTAAGATCTAAGTATTTCTCTGGTGATGATGTTTTATTGGGACTTGGTACGCAGGGTCATATAACTGAACTTGTGTTGATTCCACATTTTGCAAGAGGACGCTTATTTGTGAAAATTGCTTTTTGATTATTTCTTTTGCATTTCCTCAAATTACCGAGTCTACTTCATAGTGACCATTGGGATTGCTGTATCATTGTGGAATATTCCCAAACTCTGATCTACTCATTCTCACAGGTTGAATCAGCATCCTCTGAGAGGGAGAGGTCATTATTGATAAAGATCACCGAGCTTCAAAATAGGTTGATCATTTGTCCTTTCCTTACTTGTCTTTATACCTTTCCTTTCTGGTCTTTATACATATGTAAGTTTAATTTTCCCACTCACCTGTTGCAGGATGATGAATTTAACCAATGAACTAAATTCTGAAAAGCTAAAATATGAGCAAGTAAGTTGCTTGTGAGGATTGATTTTGCTGTCTTTGCCCTGCTTTATTATGATGCGCTTAGGGAAGTAGGATGATTTCTAATAGGAGCCTCAACCCTTCTTTCATGATGAGCCAAACACAAGAGTTGAATATGTAGAACATTTATACCCAGTTCTGAGGTGAATTAAGTTGAGAATGTTGTCATTTTTACAGTTGCAACAGCAGCTGAAAGCCATAACTGGTGGGGAAGAGAACGGTGAAAGGAGTGATGTTGACGCCTGAAAGCTTAATTCTTATCACCGTAAAGTGAAACCTTGTAAATTCGGGCAAGAGCTGTACATCATGCAGATAAGTGCTTGCGATTCTTTTTATGGGCCGTATTGGAACCATCTTCGAGTATGGCTACGGAGGAAGGTTGCAAAGGACAAGTACGGTTTGCATGTATCTTCTGCAAATCCGTTACAAACAGTTCTTTGAAGATCATACCATATCGAGTTCAAGCGGAAACAATCTTTTCTTGTGCCAGGCGAAGTGTATCTGCAAGTTGACAGAAATTTCCTTTTTAACCGTTTGTTTAAATCAGTTGCCATGAGAGAGTAGAAAGATTCGAGTGTTTGTTTATATATACGTCTTAATACTTAATCAGGTTATTCAAATGTATTATTTTGTTCATACATATTCGATCTTGTACATGTTGGTAGAACTTTCACCTGTACTGCTACTACTACTACGCACTCGGGGATTTCACAAGTATTAGAGAATGGTAATAAATGAATGGAGAGCCATAAATTTCCCCTTCCCTCTTTATGGATTTTTTGCTTGATGCTTGTTACACCTGCTATCGGCCTCATTGTCAAGGGTGCACGTACATCTCTATTTCATGTGAAGTCAAGGCATCATGAATTAAGAGTCCAATTTAGCGGCAGCTTTGTAACCGGCATTGAAAGATGGAAGTTAATTTCAGTGCATGCGTAATACAACAGGGCAGAAGAGTCCCTTTTGCCAGCATCTTGATCTAAGCCTTCCATGACTTTCAAAAGCCTTGATGTTAACTGGGCGCGATGCCCTTATCGAAAACATCTGAAAAAACATTTTGAAGACCTAATAACCAACAAATGGATTGAAATCAATTCAAATGGGTTGAAATCAATTTGAATTGATAAAACTTCTTGAGTTTAGATCTATGATTTCAGGCAAGGGTTGAAATCAATTCAAATGGGTTGAAATCAAGTTATAGGAGGGTTTGATCGAAAAACAAAGTTAGAAAATGAAGAAAAGAAGGCAGTTGGTTCACTGTTAATAAGTTTGTTAATGAGTGTTTACACAAGACATAGTAGAAACTTAGCCTCCACCCATACCCATATTTAGAGGAATTTCCAGCATATAAATCTGGATTTTAAGATGATTAATCTGTGGTGACATGTTTAGATTCTAAAATGTCAAATTGAATGAGTTTTTTTTTGTTAACCTCGTAAAAGTCCCCGACCTTTGATGCTAGTCTCGATTAAATCTCCAACTTATTTTTCATCTCAATTAGATTCTCAATTTAACAATGAATTCTCAATCATTTTTTTTTTTATTTTTAATCTATAAAACTGTTAAATAATCACTTGAAGTCCACACTAAATTTTCTTATACATAGAGAAATATAAAAATAAATGAATTCTCAAATATCCTCATTTTGAATCACATTAAACTCAAGTCATAAATAATTTTTTTTAAAAAAAACATAAGACTCTCAGAGTTATTTGTATAATTTGTTCTATTGCATGATGTGAAGAGTTTTAGAAAATTTATGGGTTCTTAATGAAATAAAGAGAAATTACATGATTTTCTCATTACTACTTGAACATTATATTAGATTGGAGACTCAATTCGTGATGAAAAATACATTAGGGATTTAATTGAGGTTTTCTCTTTAAGTTGGAGGCTTTTTTGGTTTTTTTTTACTATATAAACAAATCCCTCGAGGTCAATGGTATGCTAATTGGCATGAAAATTAAGGAATTAGAAAGACATTTTAATTTAAATATTATATTTTAAATAACAATGGAGAGTTGAAATTAAATTTAAAATTTTTAATACTTTGCTTTTAAAATATAAAAATAATAATTAAAAAGTAATTTTATTAGGGATGATAGTTAATTTAAAAACAATAAAGATTTGAGTAAAAATGATTATTATAATAATGGTACGAAATATATTTTTTTATAGCGATTTTATATATATATATATAGAGAGAGAGAGAGAGAGAGAGAAGCTGTCAGCATGTATGACCATGATGTACCCACACACACTCTTCTCAAGAAGTACGAAACTCAAGATTCTGCCTTAATTCCTTCCTTCCTACCTTTGATCACACTCTCTCCTTAAAACCCAATCTCCATCTCCTCCCTTCAATGATCACACTGGCCACCACCGCTTCACTTTCTCCTTCCCTAAAACCTCCTAACTTAACTTCGCCACTCATCGAACTAGAACCCTCTTTTTTCCACCACCACTGTAAAACCCTCATCAAGGTAAAACAAAACAAAACACTGCAAATTCTCTTCTTTTTTTACTCCCCTTTGAACTTTTTTTTGTTGTTGTTAATGCAGAGGAAGAAGTTTAACAGGGGAATATGCAGGGCAGCGTTGTCAGACGACACCCCGTTTGCTGTTGCTATCAGTGTGTGTATGCTGAGCTCTTTGCTTTTACCGAACACAGCTACTAATGATGAGGAGGAGGAGAGTGATTCGGGGATTACTACTACTGATACGAGAATTGCTGTTATGGGTATCGTCAGTTTCATTCCTTACTTTAATTGGTTGGTAAGTGTGTTGGTCTGTGTTTGATTTTTAAAATTTTTGTATTTGTTGTGTTTTTGGAATCTGGGTCTCGATAAAGTTCTGATCTTTTGTTGTTTTGTTGGCAGAGTTGGGTTTTTGCTTGGCTTGATACTGGGAAAAGGAGATATGCTATTTATTCTCTTGTTTACTTGGCCCCTTATTTGAGGTTTTTTTTCCCCTTTTGTTTTATAGCACCATGCGTACATTATCTCTCTTTATTCTGATTTTTTAATATGGCATCCAGTTTTTTTTTTTTTTTTGATGCTTTGCTAAGTTTTATAAGAGATGCTGATTTGTAGTGTAGGTTGTCTTTCTTGGTTAGGAAGTGATTGTGGAGTGTGAACATTTGGGACTTGTTGTCCATATATGTTGTGTCTTGCTAGTTTGGTTATGACTGTTGAATGCAAAATGTGAACTTTGAGTTGGAGTTTACAGGGTATTCATTCAAGATTTTCACAAATTTGTTAATGTTGATTAGAAGCTATATATTTTAGTTCGATTGATATATTGATGATGGACTTATAATGTGAATCAGTTTGTTCTTTATTAAAGATTTAAGTGTGTGGTAAAACAATTTCCGGGCTTAATATATTACACTGCCTGATGCTATATTACAGTTAATTTGAACATGTTAGTTGATTATGGATTGGATGCATGGATTTGATTATGTAATTTTTCTTATCTGGCTCAATAGATCAAATATGTCTCTGTCTCCCGAGGATAGCTGGCTGCCTATTGCTAGCATTATTTTTGGAATTGTTCATGTTCAGGTATAACATCTATAAAACCATTTTGGTTACCTTCTGGTTTGGGGTTTCTCTACTTATTCACATCGTTATGATAGACCAGTAGAAGAAACTATGGAAGATAGACTCTGACAGAAACATAATGTTTGAAGTATTAGCAGAACTAAATAAGAGCAAGAACTCCAACTTAATGATTTTGGTTACCGTCATCCAAGATATAAAGTGTTCATATTTGTGCCACTAATTTTTTGCAGCTAGAAGCAAGCATAAAAAATGGAGATGTTCAGGGATTTCAATTATTTAGCAAAGCAGCCAAGTTTCTTCCATTGCCGGGAAAAAAGAAAGATATCATTTTGAGGGAGCATCAGGAACCATTGGAGGAGGTATCAATCAATGGAAGTCCTTTTTTAATTTTCGTTTCATTCTTCTAATGATCTGTGAGATTATAGTTGAGTTTCTCTCTTTCCATGTTAGGAGAGAGAAGGAGAACACATGAATCTGCCATCCGCAGACAAGCAATCAAGAAATGAGCTTCGGCAGAGAGGAGTTCCAAGAAACCACCCAGAAAATCGAGCGCACTCAAATGGAGGTTGGGATGACGATGATGAGCAGAGGAAACAATAGAACAACAGCTTCATGGTTAATGTGACTTGGTTAAATAGATGCTCTTCTGATAGCAATGTTATGGTTCCTGTTCCTTCACAGCACACTACTTTGGAAACATATTTGGCCTTAGATATGAGATCAAAAGATAGAGATACCCCCATGTTGATGTTTTGAATTAGGAAAGCAGAGGGACAAAATTTGTTTTGCGACTTAAATGACAAATCGTTCCAATAATGAACAAAACACGGGCTGGATGATATTGTCCCCAACTGACATGCCTTTGTGGTCGAAGCGGTAGACACTACTTTGCATTTTTTATGTTTGCATTCATAAAAAGTGGAGGAGAAACCTTGTTGCTGGCGCTTTAAATTTGTCGTTATCATTAGTGCTCCTGTAGAACAACTCTTTCCGCATCTGGGAAGGTTGCTGGCTCTTTAAATCTGTCGTTACTATTTGTGCTCAAGTAGAACAACTCTTTCTGCATCTGGGGGCGCAAGTATCATTTTTTTGACACCCAAAAATTACCAGCTAAAATGATGGCAGCCGGACTGGTTAAAAGAGCGTCTTACTGCGTAAATAAATGGCAAACGGACGGAAGATTTAGTTCCCTAAACCCTCTGTGAATTGTTCACAAGTGACAATGGCAAAAGTTAATGTTTGGGTAATTGCTAAGCTGAATAGAGGCCTCTCTCTTACGATTTATCCTGCTAAAATTTGAACCTCGACGGGAGCACAAATGACCCAGGCTACGTTCTACCCAAAAACAGCTTGACTGGTAAGAACCCTGTGATTATTGCTGCTTGGATTTGAAAATAGAAACCGCATTGTTTTCAGTCCTGCTATCTCTGCAGTACATGAACAATTCTTTTTTTTTTCTTGGGTAAATTACAATAACCCCTTTAGGTATCATGAGTACTCAAAATTGAGCGCATCTTATTACGCCTCAAACGTGTGGTGCCTGCTAATAATTTGAACACGCAAGGCTGGTGCAACGAAACCTCTGGAGACACTAGATTGCAGTATAAGACTAGCACGGCTCTTCCAGCACACCGGTCAATCTGCTTTAGTCACAGGGGAGGTAAGAATTCGGTTTTAGAATTGTTAAGAAAGGGTAAGGAAAGACTGAATCAAAGCACGTAACCAGTATGACGATGATATGCTTCAGGGTAGATTAAGAAAACATGACAAGCTTTAAGAAAGAACAAGGAGAGTGAACCAGATGTTAAAAGATAATGATCTTTGAGTGGTTTCTGTGGTTCTGCAGATTGTAGTAAACTACAAAAATACTAAAATATTCTTGGAAGCTAGTATTAAGGTTTTATTTTTACGTGGAGGAGCAAAAACATGACACCACGGTTCCAATAAAAAGCTATTTTCACTCGATGACTTCGGGGCAACATGTTGGTACATTTGCTAGCATATGCTTACAAGTAAGATTTTAATTCACATAAAATGCAAAGGATAGTTAGATTGGAGAGAATTTGGACTTGGCGAAAAAAATGAGTATCAAATGAAAGATTTAAGGTAATAAAATTACTAAAAAGGAAGCATTAGTTGTTTGTCCACTTATAAAATAATATTACTTTTTAAACCATAATTTTAGACTTTATTTTATTTTAATTTAATTTTCATTTCAAGTTTTATTAAGACGTACTTAGAGGCATACTAGCCCGTTTCATTATCGATACAAAAATAATCAATATTAAGCAATATCACCCCTCCCATCGTTAGCTGCACTAGATATGGGTATTGGAAGTTTGTTTGTTTTCGTATGGCATAAACGAAACACCAAGATAGCTGAGTTGAAGGTTCCTGCCGTCGCCTCGGGCTTAATCTTGTGGAGAAGAGCTGTGGACTCTTCCTGAAGCTGTTCTTGCTTTGGCCCAACTAAAGCCACCCATTCGCAATATATTTGTAGTTTCCTAGAAAAACACTTGCTCTATAAATCAAATTTGAGATCGTTAAATTACGAAAGAATATTGCAAGTTTAGTTAAAAATTATGGAGAACATTATTAGTATTGTGATAATTATTATTTTTTAAAATAATTTTTATTTAAAAATATATTAAAATAATATATTTTTTAATTTCTTTAATTCATTTTTAACATGAACATACTAAAATAATCTAAAAACATCAAAAATAAATAAATTAAAACAAATAAAAATTATTTTTTTCACAAAAACACTTTACCACCGCAAAAACAAACAGAGAAATGCTGGTGTTTTTTACTTAATGCATTAAAATAATTTTTTTCAGATTTTTTTTAAAATTTTTTAACACCAATACATCAAACACTAAAACAAAAATATTAATTTAATAATTTTTCAAACCACATGCACTCAAACACAGGAGATGCCAAACGAGCAAATGGCAGCACCCATTTTATGTTTACGCGCCACCACATGAAAAGATAGATGCGTGCGTGAGCGCACGCGTGTGATGAAGGTAACAGCTTTCTATGCATCAAACCAAAGATTAATCTTTGAGAACTAATCCTACACAATGGTGAAGTTCTAAATCAAACACGGAAATCAATCAGATCTCCATAATTTTCCAAATCTCTCTCCCCCTTGCTATAGGCTCCAAGACTTCAGGCAGAATACTGCACTGTAAATTAAGAGACTCGATGAATCATGGTATGCTTTCATTTCTACATCATTATTGGAATTGCCAGAAAAATGCAATATACTGGGATTATATTTCAAAACATTTGTAGTGCCAATGTTATGATTACAACAAAACACGTGCCTAACATAAATCAACGAATCCAACTCATTCAGTATGTAATGTTACGCATCAAAATTACTCACCAGCCACCCAAAACTAAAATTGATGTGCAACACTTGATCATGCAGAGAAAATTTTACAAAAGTGCATCTCTATGACAAATTCTATCATATACAGCTTATTTCAAAATGACCAAATCCCAATTTCAATACATGAATCATACATACATCTTCAGAAGAAGGTTGCATCGTTCAAGCAGACAATTCATTACTGCAATCAGCTTGTTACGACAATTCATAACTGCAATCAGCTTGTTACGATACCTGCTAGGACCTCACTCTTGCCTCGTGCATAGATTGTGTACACCAGACGAATTGCATCAAGCCATCCATCCAGGGATTCCCATGAATCAGCAACCTGATCAGAATTTAAACATGGGTTCTTGATGTGAAACAGTATAACTTCTATCCCCAGTTTTTGGATAAAAAGACCCTCAAAATGATTACAGTTCACTGAAGAACGGTAAAGTTGAAAAACAAAAAATTCTTTCTAATAATCATGAATATAACCTGAAAAGGAAAAGAATTTTGAGAAGAGGACCAATTTATATCCCAGTCACCTATATCCTGTCCTGTCCTGTTTTAATAATCTATCATGCTGACAACTGAGCTTGTTTAAATTATTAAATTATCCATTCCCTAAACCATAGATGACAAATGAATCGATGCTATATTAAAGGAGATACTAGATAGAGCTACAGATGCTCTTCAAATGAGCAAATCTCACTACATGATCACTACAGGGCTAAGATTAACTATTTTGAACACTGAAAGCAAGTCAAAATCATCTGATTGTAAAGGCATATTTCAAAGAAAAATGAAAAAGAAATGGTGCTTACCAAGAAAAGGGGCCCATGAATAGTATCTATACAGAGGCCCGCACCAGGTGGCAAAGTCAGATCAGCACATGCTGATACAGAAACGATATCTGGAACCTCAACTTTGATAGCCTTTTTGTCACTATTCGATACATCTGATGGTCTGCCAGAGAGGCTCCGGCGAACTTGTTTTTGCTCTGATTTGCTAATCTGCTCAGGAAATGAAAGATGTATTCCAAGGAACTAAAGTTGGCAACATTATGGATAACCAACATGAAAATTCTTCTTGATGAAATAAAGCCATGATTTTTATTTGTGATGTTCTGAGAGGTAAGATAACTGAGATTCATTTAATTTGTTTTGACATCCACAATTACAAAACAAATTAGATTTTACCTGTTGAAGCCCTTCATGATTCAAAACAAATTCTGATCTCTTCCAATCATTGTGAGGTGCAATTGGTTTCCCTGCTTGCGGAGCAGTTAGATATCCAACTTTAAGATATGGTAAAGGTAACTGTCAAAAAATTGGGGCTGATCAGATTTAATTTGTAAAGAATAATTTCTTCAGCCAGTTTAAAATTCAGATATATAGAGAAAGACCTATGAAAACAAATTCATTTTCAAGTCAAAATGCCTTGCATTTTATCAGGGGAGCTATAGAAGTTCCAGTCATAAGTAGTAATAAGGCAGAAAAGATATTGGTTGCAATATGGAAATATGTATTTTGATAAAATCAAAAAAAGTATCTGGCAACCACAACACACAAGTGTGGAGGTATTGATTGAATCCAAAATTACAGAATGAAAAGGGTGGATATGTTCAGTTTTTTATGTGCCCATATTAACCTGAAACAGAAGCTTAGGGGTCAAGACACAGATTTGGGCAACAATGCAAAAACCAAAAGTCCAAGAAAAGATAAGACCTCATAAGCCATAACTACTGAGAAAGAAGTTAGCTATCATGAGGAAGGCATTTTAGGATAAAATAACAACCATAAATTCAGAAAATGCAATACTGACCATGGAACGCACAAGCCTCAATGCACTGCTATATACCTGTAAAGAATCAAATAAATTTTAGCTTTGAATTATAATCCTTTGGCTAATTGAAATTATAATTCTGAGGCTACATGCTTTTTGTATCACAGAATTTAAACAAGCTCGTTTAATAAAAATGAAACTGTGCAATACTTGCCGAGTAATTTGGTTTCAATGCATGAGCAGCTGCAATGTAGATAGCAGACTGGCTATACAACTCATTAGGGGAAACATCTTTAGAATTGGGTGTTCCCCCAGTTCTTAATGTGTCCTCGGCTAGCCCATACTGCCAAAAAAAAGCATTTATATTTAGGATTTAAACTCCCTGATCTGTCGGAGGAGGTGAAAAGACAGTCAATTATCTTGTCTTAACCTACAAATTAAATAAAGCAAGAAAACAGATATAATCAAGTTGAAACATGATATTACAGATGAGGATGGAAAGGATTAAACAAACCAAAACAGTTCCAAGGTTGTAGATTGCTCGATGAAAATCAAATTGCAACTGAATTGCTGCACGGAACTGCATTAGAAACAAGCAAAAGGGATCATAAGGACAGAAGATACAAGTAGACCTATTCCTAGGACATACCAAAATCAAAATCATTTTGCTGCTTGTCCTATATATTCATCCGCACTCTGACATCTCCAAATGACTTTCTGTACCTTGCTAATTGCAGTTCTCACAATGGTTTGTTTTTCTCTTGCAGGAACAATTGCACTGAGTTCCTAAAATTGCAAAATTCAATATAGCATCAAATTAAACTACCCAGAACAACCACACGTACCAGAACATCTCAAAGTATCAAAATTTAAAAGAAACAAAAGCTCAACAAAAGTTCTTGCAGGAAGAAAAGAAGTATAAACAGTGTTGAATCAGGGGACATAAAATACCTGTAGGGCAAGTCCCCAATTATTGAGTGCCTGAAATGGATTTCATAAACAATTGGAATCAGCAGTAGAAGGTTGTTACAAACAGAAGGGAAAGTTGTGGACCTTGGTTTCAGATGAAACAACAACTTTTAAGAATTTAATTAAAAAAATATACCTGGGGGCTGTTCCAGTTAAGATGGACAGCTTTTTCATAGTTTTTCGTTGCCTGCAAAAAGCAGATTATTGTAAATTTCACTTCTCTAAAAAGAACTTTCTTAAGGAAAATATGAGCAGAGCTGCATGTAAATGAAGGACATGGCAATAAGAAAATCAAGCATGCTTGAAAAGGTTAGGTGGAAAGGCAAAATGGAATTTGCTTTGAGTATAAATGGCTCCTGGCAAGTTATAAAGGTTGCATACCCTGAATGACTGCCTATCATATCACATGATAGCATGATTTCGTAGAGGGAAAATGGATACAAAGATGCATGTTCACTTGGTGCACACACAAAAGCAGAACCAATAAAATTGAATTGGTGAAACAATATTATATACCAACCTGCTTCCACAGTTCCTCAGCCTCCTTTGTACGACCACGCATTTTGGCCCGATCAGAAATTGCTATAGCCCAATTGTAAAAAGCCTGTCAATAAACATAACACAAAACTTTTGGGTGAGTAAAATCTCGAAATCATATCTTTTTCCACAAATATTATCGTGTTCAAATGATACATAGATGCAATTAAATCTAGTTTTTTTTTTCCAGGAAACATGGATACAAAGAGTTTGAAATTAAAAAAAAAATTGAATCTTTAACACAATCCATATATTCATAAAATAGATCAATAATTTAATTGAATAAATGCTATCTTAACGCATATCTTCCAAACCCACTATGGTGTGTAGGCTCATAAGTGATCTGAGAAGTATCCGTAACGAGTAATCATTACCACATGGCCCTCATGCAAATACTCAATTTTAGCAATTATATTTTACTCATTATCTAATAAGATTCCTTTTCTTTGCCAGGAAAAGGAAACCAGCTCAAATGGATAAATATTAAATATAATCACTTGCAAGAATTCAAAACAGCCAGCAAGTTTTTTTCAGTTTATTATCTCACTTTTGCATTTCAGGAAGTCAGAATCCTCATCATAACCTGATCTATAGACATTCAAAAGGATCATTTAGCATATGGGTTTAAAACATACATCATTAAGTGTTGGGCAAAGACGTGTAGCCTCATCATATTTTTTACAAGCTTCCTCAAGCAAATCATCTTTAGAAGGTGAAGTAGAATCCAGACTAACATTATCTGCACTTTCCTGCAAACCAAGATCCCAATCACATCAACACAATTAATCAATCTAGATTCTAATTTTTTTTTTTAAATCTCAATATGCTTAAGATAACTACTATTGCATAGAAGCATTTTCTTTTCACATACCTGAAGAACCAATGCCCAATTATATAACGCATCATAATCGTCTGGATTTCTCTCTAACGCACTCGCATACCTATAGCAAAATTCTACAACCATCAATAATAAGGCATCTAAATCTCAAAAAACAAGGCTGATTAATGAATATATTACCTCCTGGCAGCAAATGTGAGAACACGTTGACGCGACCGACCTTCCTCATCAGTACTGGTAACACTATCAATCAATTGCATTGCCGCATTATTTTGCTGCTGCTGCTGCTGCTGCTGTGTGCTCTGTTGACTGTTAACAAATTTTCAAAAATCACACGCTAAGAAGTCTAACAAAATTTCACATCTACCAGGCATGATACAGTTACAGAATCTTACGGTAAGATCTAGAAAGACACTTAAAATAACACGCAATCTAATCTAATCTGATCTGATCTGATCTCAATAATCACGTGTATTGCGTGAAAGCGAAAGAATTGAAACGTTTGACAATGAAATGTATTAATCGTAGAAACCGAACCGAACCTGAGAGGAGTGCTTGCCGCATCGTCGCCTTCTTCGGTTTTTAATTCAGTGAGCAATTCTCTCATCGTGAATGTTCTGTTCTGTTGTAGCTCAGCAGGACGACTCGCATTTTGCTCGTTCGATTCAAGTTTCTCTGATTCGTTTGATTGGATCTCGGTTTCATTTGGCTCCTCTGCCTCAGGATCTGCGCTCCTGACGTGAATTGTTGCTGGTTCTGGTTCCGGTGCTGGCTTTGATTCCGGTACTGCCATTGTCTCTAGCTCCGGATCTTGTTTTTGTTCAGTTGCGGGTTTAGGTTCGAGTCCATTTTTCAATTCGGGTTCTTCTGGAGTCATTGGAGGTGGTTCAAAGGATTTTCTGTTTTGTTTAAGTAAAGTGGAATGTGGGTTCGGACGGGGGGGAGAGAGAGAGAGAGACACAGAAGGGGGGGGGGGACAGTAGAGAAGAGAAGAAAAGGAAAAAGAAAATTAGACTATTTTTTTATGGGCCTCCAGAATTTTTGGATTTTGTTTGTTTAGGGTATGGGATTTTAAAAAATTGAAACTAAGCCCAATAGTGATAAACTAGTCGAATAGATTCCTCACTTCTATGGCATGTGTGGCTCACCGAGCGAGGCCGGTCTAAACTTACTTCGAACATGAGAGTAAAATTACTATGACACTTTTCTATTTTACTTATTTTTTTATTTTATTTTTATTTTTAGTTTCTAAGAAATATAGTTTAAATTTAATATTTATAATTTCATAACATTTTACATTTACACAAAAAAATATATTGATTTTTATATAAAATTGTTATTATATTTCAATTATTAACTAAAATATCATTGCAGCGTTAAAATTACAAAAATAAAAAATATTAAAATTTTAAAAAAAATCTAATACATAAACCCTAAAAATAAAAAATAAAGAAAGGAACCTCCCTTCACCAATTGTTTCCTTTTCGATCCACACTGACACTAGAAATTTTGTTCAACACTTATTAATCAATAATACTGGAAATCATGAGCAACATTGTCTACTCATAAACAAGCAAACACCTACACTAATCAAGCAAACACAGCCCCTCTTCCACTCAAAACCAAACTTGTTTCTCAAATCTATAGACATTATATTCATCAAACTACTATAGCATCCTTTTCAATTTTTCCCATCATTGTCCTTAGCCTCAATCCTCTCATCTCACAACATAATTTGTGATCATTGTCCAGAGAATCAATCTTTCTTGATTTTTTCAAGCTTTCACTTCTCCACACTACACTATAACTAATCTCATCTTCATCATCCTTCAAACTAAGGCTATAATTTTCATCTCACAACCCAACTTCTCATAGTCCAGCACCCAAAATACACTTCTATTCTCCTCTATTTTCTCCTCAAATAACCATCATTCCAATCGCCATTGCAACCTCCTTCTCCACAAACAGCCACTACATCCACTCCAACCACTCATAAAACTAACAATAAAAACTTTGCACTTTATTATCACCAACAAAATAAAATCTAATGACAGAAACAGTAACACGCTCTACATGTGGAAGATTGAAATTAAGCAAAAAAAACCATTCCAAGAATTTCATATGCAAACATCAAGTAATAGCTATTTAACGGGTCCATCTCCACGAGTCAGATAATATTTTATTTCAACAAAGAAAATGAATATGCAAGCTTTTTCAAAGTGTTTTTTTGACATAAAAAATCATAATCATAGATCGAAAAAGTTTATTCATGCATTTAATTAAATAAATCAAAAATTATTTGTGCCAATAAATATAAAAAAAATCATTAATGATAACTATAAACTAAACCGGAAAAGTCAAGAGATAGATGTAGATTAAGATATTTGATCTCACAATATGAGTTATATACCCAATCATGTTTAATAAATTTGTTTATTATAATCTTTTTTTATTTAATCAAACAATAATAGAAATAAACACATACATGAAAGCGATTAAACAAAATCAAAGAAAAAATATTATGTAAGGTTGCACATATTAGAAAAAAAAATTATTTTTATTTATGTGAAAATCAAGTAAAAGCTAAATAATATTTAATTAAAGACTAAATTGAAAAGTTGAGAGATAGATTTGGATGAAGATATTTAATCTCAAAACACAAGTCACAGACTCAATTGTATTTAGTAATGTTGTTTATGGGAACCAATATCTTATTTAATTCAATGATAATAAAAAAAGACACATGAAACAACAAGGGCAAAAATTTAAAGCAATAAACATTTATGTTGATCGATCTTCTTGGATTATTTATGGTTTGGGTCATTCTGGAATAACAATAGCATTTTCAGAAATTAATAGAAACCATGAGTGGTTCTAATAACATTTTTAATTTGTGGTGGTGGCTTGATATATGAAGTCAATCGTGGAAAAACAACAACAACCACATGAGCTCCTAACCTCTTTTTATAGTTAAATAGATCTCATTTAGTCTTAGTTTTAGTCGTTGAATGTCAATGAAACTTGAGTAATAAACACTAAGGTATTCAAAACACAAGTCATGAGAATATCTTGGGTAAAAACCTACCAAAGGGACCTTGCTTGAAGGTTGACTTATGGTTATGAATTTGAGATTTTTTATTCATGTTTTTAAGTTAATATGGGTGATGGAAGTCTAAAAATCAGGTGGTAAGGGACTAACAACCATAAAACATGAAAGCTCCTTAGCTATTTATGTTATGAAAACCATAAAAAAAAAAAAGATGATTATAGTTTTGTTTAGTTGGTTTGAACTAAGCTTAGTTGTTAGGAGTTAATATTGAAGATCTTTTTATGTTTATGTTAAGCCAAATAATCCTTTTAGAAGTAAATCATGCTTATAGAAGTTGACACCTTTTAAGCAAGAAGTGTTGATGTTTGATCCATTAGAAAATGTGGCATGGAAGCTTTCTCTTCTTTTTTTGAACAAAGTTTGGATATGAAATGTTATGTTTACCGATGCTCTTAAATCCTAAAAATGTCAATTTTCTAGATTTCCAGTTCATTATTGTGGTTAGAAAACATTGGTGTCCTTTGATTGGGAAAACATGACAATTTAGGGTTCTTATAATTTAAGGGTTTTATTCTTTAGATGTCATGCTTAATTTGAAAATATATGTTTTGAAGACTTAAAATTCACTTCTTTAGAATTTCTTATCGTTTTATTTTAAATAGTACATGCTCTATTTGCTTTATTCATTAGAGTTTATGCTAAATATCCTTGATTATAATAAACACAAAGAATCATGGACTATATTCATGTTTTGTTAGCTTAAATGAATCATGAATGAATAAGAAGATGCTTGAAACCTTTTTTTTAGGGTTTGGTTTGTTTATCTAGGTTTGTTGATTAGGAAAGAATTAGCTTAATCAAAATTTTATGTTTTGAATTTATCTTAAACTTTATTGAAATTAAATCTTGTTTTTAAAAGAAAGAAATCAAAAAAATATACAAAATCATATATTTTTAAATATTAACATCAAATTTTTAAAAATCAACAAAATCACTTGTTTTTATGGATCAATGTCCAAATTTTCTTAAAATCGAAGAAATCATCTATTTTTAGGAATTAATGTTAGAATTCTCCTTTATCGAAGAGTCTCTTATTCTTAGGGATTGACGTTATTTTTTTAAATAAATCACAAATAAGCTTAGAAATGAATTTAGACAATTAATAGTATGCGTAAAATAAATTTAGAATAAAACACATGGCAAATATAACCTTTCGTTTGAAATGATACGATAAGGGCGACGTCAATCTTTCCTTAAACACAACTAACCCACCACATAAAATTATAAAACTAATGTCCATTTTAGAACTCCTAGTTTTCTTTAATTATTACATGGTGACTCCATATTTTTATTTTTCCCTTTAATTTTGATGAGATTCGTATTTGTTATGGTGTGACAATGCAGATAGCTTAAAAGATGTTTTTATGGATCAGTGAGATACAATTGAGCCTAAGAAGAGGTTTGGTTACGCCAAACCACCATATTCTTTTAATCTGACTATTAAATTAAGCTCACTTATTTTTATGGATCAATGTCCAAATTTTCTTAAAATCGAAGAAATCATCTATTTTTAGGAATTAATGTTAAAATTCTCCTTTATCGAAGAGTCTCTTATTCTTAAGGATTGACGTTATTTTTTTAAATAAATCACAAATAAGCTTAGAAATGAATTTAGACAATTAATAGTATGCGTAAAATAAATTTAGAATAAAACACATGGCAAATATAACCTTTCGTTTGAAATGATACGATAAGAGCAACGTCAATCTTTCCTTAAACACAACTAACCCACCACATGAAACTATGAAACTAATGTCCATTTTAGAACTCCTAGTTTTCTTTAATTATTACATAGTGACTCCATATTTTTATTTTTCCCTTTAATTTTGATGAGATTCGTATTTGTTATGGTGTGACAATGCAGATAGCTTAGAAGATGTTTTTATGGATCAGTGAGATATAATTGAGCCTAAAAAGAGGTTTGGTTATGCCAAACCACCATATTCTTTTAATCTGACTATTAAATTAAGATCTGACTATTGAATGAAGCTCAATTTTTTTAAGAGATTCCCAAGGTCTAGTTTTATAGAAGACTTAGTCAATTGTAACCAACCAAGCTCCAAAAACCCCTAAATTTGAGTTTAATTCAGAAATAAAACTGACTAAGGGTTCTGTTGTGATAATCCTATTTTCTGCCAAAACTCTTGTCTTTTTTGTGTTGTTGCTATCCTTATAATGCTTCTGTCTGCGTCACCCACGATCCACATTACCAACAATCTTGAGCAAGAAGTGATCCCAAGGCATTCATAAAGAGGTTAAGCATTGAGCTTAATTGTCTGCCCGTATCTTTGGAAACGAAAGATACAAAAACTGCAAAGAAAAGGAGCCAAGTTGAAAAGGAAGATCAAAATGCTAAATTTGCATTGATGCCACTATCACTCACGGAGAGTGCGGGCACAGCATTCAGAATTCCATAATTTACTCCGTTAAACAAATTGCCTATCAGTTGCTTTTGTTTCAAGCTAGGAGTTGAAGTGATCCGAAGATCCCTTATTTTTGAAGGGATCTGCGCACAGCAACAAGGACGAAATGGAAATCTACGAAGAGCAAGAGAAAAAGGAAGAATTATTTCTTAAATCTTGTCGTGCAGGTTGACCACTAAGTCATGTGCATCATCGAGAAGCTTCCATACATCCAGCTGACCGGCCATGCTATTGCATTCTCTCATGATCTCATCCATACTGCTGTACTTCTCAATGATCAGTTTCCTCCTCTGCAGCACACAAGCTGCTATTGCATAAAGCAGCAAATCATCACTAGGAGGGGCCCTTAGCCTCATCCTCCCCCAGGCAGACTGGGCAATCCCTGCCCGTATTGCTGCCTGGTCAGCCCACATCACCTCCCAGAGGCAGAGTGTTTGATCAAGGTTTAACTCCCTTCTGAAAAGAACCACCACCATTCTGTACACAAAGAAGCAGTCCTCTGCTTGAAGCTTCTCCAGGTGCTTGTAGAGATGGCTATCCTTGCACTTGATTATCTTGGAAACAAGACCCAGTTGCCTCCGGATTCCCACTTCATCGAGACGAAAATTGTGCCGAGCTTTCTTCATGAAGCCCACAAAACACCAGAAGGCTAAAAAATCCTCCTCCATCACTGCAATAATGGGTGAGAGTAAATCACTCATTCCTTGACAGTAACCAATCTCAGGATCATAAAGTGCATATGCCTCAAGGATAGTGACAAGGCGAGCAGCATGAAAGATCCTGCTTGGCTCCAAGTGATCGTAGTCCTGCAACCCTACACTCTCAGCCAATCCTCGTGCCTTCATCTCTGATACTGCTGCCTGAGATGGAGAGTACATTATCCATTCACCATTTGCCCGCACTGCATCAACACGAATGATTCTCTGCCATGTGGCAAAATCCTCATCTTTCTGCAAGTTCAACCTGCTCTTTGTCTCAAAGGGAGAGGAATTCTCCTGAGAAGGCAAATCAAAATCATTTTCACCTGTAAATTCAGTTGCAAGAAAAGATTCTGCAATTTCTGGTTCTTCAGAGGAATCGGAATCAGTTGACTCCGTGTCTCCAGCCAAGCCATCTTCATAGGTGACCACACTCCTATCATCACCTCTTTCCAATATTGATTCAGAGCCCTGAGGAGCTTCATCAGGGAAATCTGAATCCTCAGCAGATAAGTTGCCTTGCTCAGCAGAAGGTGTCATCCTGGTACTATTAACATCTTCTAATCCAGGAAAATCCATGACTTGACTCGAGTCCCCGCTAACCTCAGCGCTGCTGATTCCGACAGCTTGCTTGGCCTTAAAACTCCTATCATTGCATCTGAGATGTCTTCGGCACTGTTTCCGTAGATTCTCATATTCTTTTCTGCAGTGCAAATATATATAAGAACCTTGACTAGGGAAAGAAATGAAAATACATGATTACAAGGAATTTGGAAAAGAGAGCATTCATCCATAACTAAAAACTGTACAGGAAGAGAATTATGATACCTTTTCTCATCTTGAATGCAATCTCTTTCTTCCTTGGAACTGTTCACATCATAGCTGTTGAAAAGAACTCAACATCAATACAAAGAGCAGTGCTCATACATCATCACAATAAATGAACACAAAACAAAAAGGAAAAGCTTCCTAGGATGGACAATCAGAAAAATGATAGCGTATAATGCAAGCACACATTCCAAATAGGAAAATTATAAATGTCAAGGACATTGCTATGAGTATGTTTGCATTTAGCAACTGTGTCGCCAACAATCACATTGTTCCTGGCCTACCTTTCATGATTTTGCCCAAAAAACTCAATGACAAAATGCACTGATGGAAAGTTGCTACTTTGCTTGGTTATAAATATACCCTCAGAAAGCAAACTCAATTAAATAAGAGACCTAAATAAAAAAAATAGCTGGTATATAAATACTAAGAAAATCAAATACAAACTGCCACTTAAAACAGAACTTACATTCCAAGGAGAAATGGCCAAACCTCTGGTCTAATACTTGGATCAACACCCTGCATTAGAGTTTAAGAAAAATTAACACTCCTTCAGCAGAAATATAAATAACAACACAAGACTTAATGAATAACTAAACAAAACAGTCAAAATATCAGTCACATTACAGACTGCAACATACCCCACTTCGGGCTTTCTTCAGAAACTTGACACCACCATCACACAATTTCCCATCAGGCATAAATAAACTTTTCCATTGCTTTGGTAAAAGCGCATGTTTTCTTCTCCTACGCGACCAAGGCGATTTAAGACTACCCCTGAACCAAAAAAAAAGAAGAAGAAACAAAAGATCAGTTATTCAATGATAATCATCTACAAAATCAAAATTCCCAAACCACCGATTACAACTCAAAATTCTTTTTTTCCCATAAGGCATCCAAAGATACCATTAACGATTTGCTTCCACTACCTTCTTAGATGGGAGTCTACATTGAACAACTAATTCTATGAGGGACAGTATTCTTCCACGAGGCCTAAACACTTTCGAATTTATTCTTTAATTGCACATCGAAGATTCCAGAACTGTTCCGAAATTCTAATAACAAGACAGCAAAAGGCAAGTAAAAGAAGCAGGAAGAATAAGAAACTAGCTTGATAGAATAACATAGAGCGCAAAGGGGGTCATTTTTAGACGACTAAGAGATTGGATTTGGGAAAAAAAACGAAAAGTTTACAGAAAGGAATTGAAGAACTCACCGATTAGTAGAAGCTGGTGAGGAGGAAGATGATGAGGACAACGAAGAGGAGGCAACTACTAATAAAACTGATCTCAAATATATCCACGACGACGATGATGACGATGACGGTGAGGAGGAGGAGTTTGACGTCGAAGAAGATGTGGAAAAAGGAGTATGGCTTCGCCTTAAGGCTCTCATTAACGGTTTCTGTTGCATCAACATCTAACTAGATCTATCTAGGGTTTCTTTGGCGACGGTTAATCTAAGTTTTGAATTAGAGTGTCAATTATTCGAACACTTGGGGGTTTTTTTATTGTTGACTTTGTTATTTTACCTACGAGAATAGACGACGGTGGCGGCCAAGGCGATACCGGCCATGGCCGTGACAGCGATGGCTATACCAACATTGGAAGAAGACGTAGCGGCGCCCCATAAACCACCGCCAACCCCACCAACGACCCAGCCGTTCCTCCCTGTCCCAGTGTTTCCGGTGCTAGCTTCGGCGAACACGATCCATTTCCAAAAAGCACCGCCGCCGGCGGAGGAGGAGAAGAGCATCAACAGTGAAATGACGGAGATGACCTTAAGGGATGGTGATAATAGGAGTCCCGGCTTTTGATTCGATAACACCATCACCAAAGTGAAGAGACTCTTAAGGCCTAAAGGCCCCTCTCTCTCCTCTCTCTCTCAGAGTGTTTTTTTTTTTTTTCCTTATTTTATTCTCTCGATATTTTAATTGCTTTTTCAGTGCTCAGCTCTCTTTTTCATGAAAGGAAGTAAATAATTATAGGCAGTGTTTTTTCAATCGTTGATTTTTTTAAAATGTTTTTTATTTAAAAAATATATTAAAATAATTTATTTTTAACATTAATATATTAAAATAATTTTTAAAAAATTTAAAAACAATTTAAAATATATATATTCTCTCTCTCTCTCTCTCTCTCTCTCTCTATCTCAACAAACTCTCTCTACATCTTTCTCTATTTCAACAAACTCTCTTTATTGGTGTAAAAATGATGTTGGCGTTTTGACTTAATATACAAATTGAAATAGTAGAAAGAAGGAATATCCATTAATGAAAAGTTATTACGGGATGTTGATAAAATAGTAATTATATTAATAATAAAATGATGTTTAGAGTGGTAGTTATGGTACGGTGGTCACGGGTGGTGTGATGATGACAGTAATTATAATAATATTATTGAATATTATAGTTTAGTATTGTGAAAATATATTTATTTTCACGAGATTAAAATATTTTTCGACACTATTAAGAGAATAACCGAAGATGGCAAAAGTGGAGAAAAGAATACTTTCATTTTGTTGCAAAACATAGTAACAGAAAAGGGCGGATTGATAGTTAAGTAATTCTTCTTCTTCTTTTTTCCAATTTCCAGGTGTACTTATGGGAGCACGCCAAACCATGATCTCTCCTGATCATTATCACATAAGATTTACAACGCTGCTGGCGGGTATAAGACACAGAGGCATGTGCTGGTCTGGTGATTGTCACCTGGGGAAGGATCTCATTTGA
>Ga0325400_1001039_pt1 | contig 22318 bp, 19 predicted proteins | sample PopdelMetagenome_2_FD_205662 | JGI IMG/M metagenome (GOLD analysis project Ga0325400, IMG submission 205662) | Populus deltoides microbial communities from Bellville, Georgia, United States - Xylem-PdKOR-R1 | ecosystem: Host-associated > Plants > Phyllosphere > Stem > Wood/Secondary xylem...
GGGGTCCGGAACCCACAGAGCCGCGCCGCCGCCGCCCCCGGGCTATCGCCCTGGCGGGGACCGGGCGGCTCACCCGTCGCGTCGACGGCACGATGCTCACCACAGCCGGAGGCCCTCCCCTTTGTGCCGACCGGGCGGATGGATCCGCACCGGCGCGAGGCAGAGCCCCCATCGTCGAGGGGGTCGAACCCTCGGGGCGGATCGTCGGCCGGCCGCCGCCGCCTGTCAAGCGGGCGCCCGCTCCCCCTCCCTGGCCCCCTCGTCCAGCAGTCCGCGCAGGTCCAGTTCCAGCAGTTCAGCATAGGCCGCGATGCGCGGCCAGTGGTCGCGCACGAAGCGCTCGCGCTCGGCACCGCGCAGCCGCTCGGCCGCACCCGGCATCACGAACAGCCCGACGCCGCGGCGCACCTCGGCATAGCCCTCGTCCTGGAAGCCCTGGTACGCCTTGGCGACGGTCAAGGGATTGGCCCCGTGCTCGGCCGCCAGCGCGCGGACCGAGGGGAGCCGGTCGCCCGGCCCCCAGTCGCCGCGGATGATGCCCGCCGCGATCATCCCGCGCAGCCGCAGATAGACGGGGCTGTCGTCGCTATAGGCCGTCATGCTGCCGTAATACAGCGGGACGCCCCCGGCACAAGCCGCCGTCCGGACTCACCACGCGGAAACGATCCGTCGCATGTCGGGCCTGGGCCGCTCGTCCAGCGCGCGCGCGGGCGTGCCGACGAACACGAACCCCGCGATCCGCTCCTGCCCGCTCCCGAACGCGTCGCGCACGGTGTCCGAATAGGCCGCCCAGCCCGTCAACCAGCCCGCGGCATAGCCGTGCGCGTGCGCAGCGTGGAGCAGGTTCATGACGGCGGCGCCCGCCGACAGCTCCTGTTCCCAGGCGGGGATGTGGCTGTCCGCGCGCGGCGCGCTCATCACCACGACCAGCGCCGGCGCCTGGTGCGCGAACTGGACCTGCGCCTCCAACTCGCCCGCCGCCGCCCCCGGCTTCTCCGCCTTCAGCGCCGCGATCAGCAGCTCGGCCAGTGCGGCCCGCCGGTCCGCGCCCACCGTGACGAAGCGCCAGGGCGCCAGCTTGCCGTGGTCGGGCGTGCGCGCGGCCAGCGCCAGGATCGCGGCCAGTTCCGCGTCGGACGGTCCGGGCGCGCCCAGGTCGCGCGGCTTGCCCGAGCGGCGGGTGGCGAGCGCGGACAGCGGCGAGGACTGGTCGTTGAACATGGGGTATGCCCTAGCCGCGGCGCCCGGGGCGGAACAGGCCCCCATTTACTCCGGCGGTTCAGCCGCTAGGCTCCCACCCCGTCAGGGCCGCCGCCGGCCATATCCCACCAGCCGGAGCCCGAACCCATGGTAGACACACCCAGCGCCGGCACGCACGACGCTCCGGACCTCGCGCACGTCGATCCGGCGGACCGCGCCACCTGGTTCGGCCATCCGCGCCAGCTCGCGCGGCTGTTCACCACCGAGATGTGGGAACGGTTCGGCTTCTACGGCATGCGCGCGCTGCTGACGCTCTACCTCACCAAGCATTTCGTGTTCGGCGACCGCACGGCGACCGGCCTGTACGGCGGCTTCACCGCGCTGGTGTACCTGACGCCGCTGGTGGGCGGCTACCTGGCGGACCAGTATCTGGGCTCCAAGCGCGCGGTGAAGTTCGGCGCGATCCTGATGGCGCTGGGCTATTTCACGCTGTGCTTCGGCGGCGAAACCGCGCGCCCTTTCGCCACGGTGGACGGCCAGCGCTACGCGGTGGAGGTCACGGCCGACCCCGCCACGGGGGCCGAGCGGCGCTACGTGGTGGACGGCGGCGAGCGGCTGCTGATCCGCGGCAACGACGACCGCAGCGTCGACCTGCTGCGCGCCGACGGCCGTTCGGCGCGCCGCGTGGCCCCCGACGGCTTCCAGTCGGACGCGGAGCGCAGCCCGTTCTTCGTCACCGTGATGCTGCTCGGCCTGTGCCTGGTGTCGGTGGGCAACGGCTTCTTCAAGCCCAACATCTCGACCATGGTGGGCGAGCTCTACGCTACCGGCGACCGGCGCCGCGACGCGGGCTTCACCATCTTCTACATGGGCATCAACCTGGGCTCGCTGGGCTCGCAGCTGCTGTGCCCGCTGCTCGCCACCACCGTCGGCTGGTGGGCGGGTTTCGGGCTGGCGGCGCTGGGCATGCTCTTCTCCTGGACGCTGATCCAGTTCGACGGCGGACGGCTCGGCGGCTACGGCGAGCCGCCGAAACGCGAGGGGCCGGACCGCGCGCTCGGCATCTTCGCGCTCGCGATGCTCGGCGTGCCGCTCTTCTACCTGCTCTTCGTCAACCTGATGAACGCGCCCGAGCCCGTGGCGGGCGCCGGCATCCTGGGCTACGTCGCGGGGCTCCCGCTGATGGGCAAGCTGCTGTTCGGCACCTTCCTGGTGGCCGTGCCCGCGATTCTGGCCTGGTCCGCGGTCAAGGGCAGCCGGGCGGAGTTCCAGATGATGCTGGCGGCCATGGTGCTGATCGTGTTCAACGTCGTGTTCTGGACGCTGTTCGAGCAGGCGGGCTCGTCGCTCACGCTGTTCGCCGACCGCAACACGCGGCTGGACATCTTCGGCATCCCCATCTCGGCCGGCCAGACGCAGTTCTTCAACGCCTTCTTCATCGTGCTGTTCGCGCCGATCATGAGCGCGCTGTGGACCGCGCTCGCGCGGCGGGGGCTGGAGCCGTCCATCCCCGTCAAGTTCGGTGTCGCCATGATCGGGGTGGGCGCCGGCTTCCTGTTCCTGGTCTGGGGCGGCCAGTTCGCCGACGCGGACTTCCGGGTCGCGATCTGGTGGCTGGCGGGCCTCTACCTGATCCACTCGGTGGCCGAGCTGTGCATCTCGCCCGTCGGCCTCTCCATGGTGACGAAACTGTCCATCGCGCGCGTCGTCGGCCTGATGATGGGCGTGTGGTTCCTGTCCATCTCGGTCGCGCAGTACGTGGCGGGCGTGGTGGCGCAGGTGGCGTCGGTGGAGACGGTGGGCGGCCAGGTGACGAACCTGCGCGTGTCGCTGGAGACGTACAACGGCGTGTTCTGGACCATCGGCCTCGTCGCGGCGGGCGTGGGCCTGCTCCTGATCCTGATCTCGCCGCTGATCCGCCGCTGGATGCACGGGGTGCAGTGAGGGCCACGGGGGGGCCGCCACGCCCGGCGGCCCCGGCGCACGAACGCGCAGCGGCACGTGCCACCGGTCAGCAACGATAAGGAAGCCGTCCCGTCCGGCCGGAAAGTCTGGAGCGGGCGAAGGGATTCGAACCCTCGACCCCAACCTTGGCAAGGTTGTGCTCTACCCCTGAGCTACGCCCGCTCTGGCGACTGGCCGGGCAGTGCGAAGCACGGACCCGGCGGGTGAGGCGCGGCCACTAGCATCGGTCCCCGGGCTCCGCAAGCCCCACCGGACGGCGGGCGGAAGCCCGTCCGACGGCACGCGCCTGGCGGGCGGAAGCTCGTCCGACGCGACGCGTCCGGCGGGCCGCGCCCCTTGGTTCCCCAGGGCGGTCCGCCCATCTATGAGGCGTAACCGAACACCTTTCAGGAGCCTGCCCTTGGCCACGCTTGGATTGTCGCCCGCCGAGAAGACCGCCGTGGAGGCGTTCCGCCGCGACGTGGTGGAGCCGTCCATGACCAGCCTGGTCGTGATCGATTTCTGGGCGGAATGGTGCGGACCGTGCAAGGCACTGACCCCCGTGTTGGAGAAGGTGTGCGCCGAATATGCCGACCGCGGCGTGGTGCTGGCCAAGGTCGACACGGACGCGAACCAGTTCATTGCCCAGCAATTCCAGGTGCGGTCCATCCCCACCGTCTACGCGATGTTCGGGGGCCAGCTGGTCGCCGACCTGACATCGGCCCGCACCGAATCGCAGCTGCGCGGCCTGCTCGACCAACTGCTGCGCCAGTTGCCGATCGAATCGGCGGCCACCGCGCAGGAGGCGGAGCTGGAGCCGCTGATCGCCATGGGCGAGGAGGTGCTGGCCGAAGGCGACGCGGACCGCGCGCTGGGCATCTTCGAGCAGCTGGCCGAGATGGCGCCCGAGCATCCGGCCGTGCTGGCGGGCCGCGTCCGCGCGTTGGTGGCTGCCGGCCGGCTGGACGAGGCGGACGCGGCGCTGGCCGGGCTGCCCCCCGCGCTGGCGGACGACGCCGGCGTCCACCGCGCGCGCGCCGCCCTGGATCTGGCGCGCGCCGCTGGGCCGGCGTCCGGCTCCGACGACGAGGCGGCGGCCGGGCTGGCCGCGCTGGAGGCGGAGGCGGCCGCCGCGCCGGACGACCTGGACGCGCGCTTCCGCCTGGCCAACGCGCGCGTGGCGGCCGGGCAGCGCGATGGCGCGGCCGACGACCTGCTCGCCATCGTCGCCGCCGACCGCGACTGGAACGAGGGCGCCGCGCGCCAGCAGCTGCTCAAGCTGTTCGAGGTGGTGGGCCTGATGGACCCCTGGGTGTCGCAGCAGCGCCGCCGCCTGTCCGCGGTGCTGTTCGGGTGAGCGGGCCCGCTGCCTCATTTCCCGGCACCGTCACCCGCCTGTCCGTGTTTCCGCTGTCGGGCGCGGTGCTGTTCCCCGGCCTGCACCTGCCGCTCCACATCTTTGAGCCGCGCTACCGCGCCATGGTGTCCGACGCGGTGGCGCGCGACCGCCGGATCGGCATGATCCAGCCCAACGCGATGGGCGGCTCGGTCGCCGACGACGCCGCGCCTGCGCTCTACGATCTGGGCTGCGTCGGCCGCATCGCGGAGGTGGAGGCGCTGGACGACGGACGCTACAACCTGGTGCTGGAGGGCGTGGCGCTGTTCCGCGTGGTGCGCGAGCTCGACGTGTCCACCGCGTTCCGCCAGGTGGAAGCGCGCCTGCTCCCCCCGCCCGCCGACGACCCCCTCTCGCTCGGCCGCCGCGCGAGGCTGGAGGCCGAGTCGCGCGCCTTCGCCGACCGGGCGGGCTATTCGGTGGACTGGGACCAGGTGGGCCGCCTGGACGACGCGTCGCTGGTCAACGGCATCGCCCAGATCGCGCCCTTCGACGCGGCCGCCAAGCAGGCGCTGCTGGAAGCGCCCGACCTGGAGGAACGGGCCGAGCTGTTGATCCAGCTGATGCAGTTCTTCGGCCGGCACGACGGCGAGGACCGGGTGACGCTGCAATAGGATATTTCGTGGGCGACGCGAGCCGTTAACCTGATTTCGTCTTTCGCCGTGAAGCAGTTGACGCGTATCAACCCCGGCTTGCATCCCCGCGAGGCGCCGGCCGTGTCGATTTCCTTCTACCAGTTGCCGCCCCTGCCGCACGACGAGGCCGCGCGCGAAACGGCGGTGGAAGCGTCCGGGATGCTGGCCGCGCGCACCGACCCGGTGCTGGGGCCGGCGCTGAGCGACGTCGCCTGCCAGTTGCGTCGACGCCTGGGCGCGGACGCCTCGCTGATCTCGGCGGTGCACCGCGACACGCAACACGTGCTGGCGGCCGACGGCCTGCCGCTCGGGCCCTACAGCCGCCGCCTGTCCTTCTGCGGCCACGCCGTGGCGACGCGCGACGAGCTGTTCTGCGTGCCCGACCTGGCGGCGGACGACCGGTTCGCGGGCAACCCCTGGGTCAACGGCGAGAACGGCGGCTTCCGCTTCTACGCCGCCGCGCAGATCCGCGACGCGGACGGGCAGCCGCTGGGCGTGGTGTGCGTGGTGGACGGTCGGCCCCGCCTGGGCCTCGCCCCCGCCGAGGCCGATGTCCTGCGCGCGACTGCCCGGCGCGTGGAGGCGCAGCTGGACATGCGCGACGCGGCACGGCGCTCGCCGGCGGCGGACGACGTGCCGGACACCGCGCCACCGGCCTGAGGCGACCGCTCGGACGCCCCCGACCGAGAGGCTATACCGGGGCGCCCGTCAGCAGCCGGGGCAGCGCGCCCGCCTCGCCCCGCGCCTCGGCCATGAACAGGTCCTTCAGCGTCGGCACGGCGTTCACCGCCGACAGGCCGAGCCGCCGGACCGCGCCGGCCGCCGCGCCCGGCACGCCGAACAGCCGCGCCAGCCCGTCGGTGGCGGCGGCGATGGCGAAGCTGTCCAGCGCGCGCCACCGCTGATAGCGCTCCAGCACCGCGGGCGCCCCCAGGTCGAGCCCCAGCCGCGCGCCCTCCACTAGCACCTCCGTCAGCGCCGCCACGTCGCGAAGACCCAGGTTCAGCCCCTGGCCGGCAATGGGGTGGATGCCGTGGGCGGCGTCCCCCACCAGCGCCAGCCGGTCGCCTGTGACGCGGGCGGCGTGGTGGAAGCCCAGCGGATAGACCTGCCGCGGCGACGCGTCCGACAGCTTGCCCAGGAAGCCCCCCATGCGCCGTTCCGCCTCGGCTAGGAAGGCGCGGTCGCCGAGCTTCGCCATGCCGTCCGCGTCGCGCTCGTCCACCGTCCACACGATGGCCGAGCGGTGACGCCCCTCCCCCTCATCGCCCGCGTCGTCCGCCAGCGGCAGCAGCGCGAAGGGGCCGGACGGATAGAAGATCTCGTACGCCGTGCCGTCGTGCGGCCGCTCGTGCGCGAAGCCGCCGATGACGGCCGAATGGCGGTAGCGCCACCGGGCGACGGGGATGCCCGCCGCCTCGCGCGTCGGGCTGCGCCGCCCGTCCGCCGCCACCGCCACGGGTGCCAGCACGGTGCGTCCGTCCGCCAGCCGCGCCGAGACGCCGTGGGGGCCGGGCTCGGGCACCGCCGTGCCGCGCAGCCGCGTCACGCCGCCGGCTTCGCCCACGGCCGCGTGCAGGGCGCGGCGCAGCGCGCGGTTCTCGTACATGATGCCCAGCGGGTCGCCGTCCGCCGCCGCGAAGTCGATCCGCCCCGGCCTCAACCCGTCCGACACGCGGATCGCACTGATCGCGCAGCCCTGCCCTTCGAGCCGCGCGGACAGGCCGATGGCGTCGAACATCCGGTGGCTGGCGCTGGCGATGGCGGACGCGCGCCCGTCGAAGGCCGGCGCCAGCTGCGCCTCCGGGTCGGCCGGGTCCACCACCACGCCGGTCAGCCCGTGCGCGTCGAGCGCCAGCGCCAGCGTCGCCCCCACCGGCCCCCCGCCCAAGATCAGCACGTCGGCGCGGATGGTGTCGGTCATGGCAGGGGCTATAGGCGGCGGCACCGCCGCCGCCTATAGCCCCTGCCGGCCGGCGCGAAGCGTCCGACGTTGCTCGGCCGGCGCGGGGCAACAGCGCCGCCCGCGCAGTCGACGCCGCGCCGGCATCCTTCCGCCCGCCTACCGGGAATATCTGCCCCCAGCCCCACCCCATGTCGCCGGACCGCCCGCGCCGCCGGTCGACGACGCCCGGCGGCGCTTCGCGTCGGCGCCGACCGCTTGACGCGCCCCCCCGCCGGGCCGAAGCCTCCTTCCCGATTCACGAGGGCGAGGACGACGACATGGCCAGCCGGGCCCAGACGCATCAGGTCCAGCCGCCGCTGTGGCGCGAGACGGTGCGCACGGGCGCGCACCGCGGCGGCACCATGACGGCGGGCGCGGCGGTGCTGGTCGCGACCCTGCTCCTCACCCTGTCGCTCGCCAGCTATCGCACCGGCGACGCGGCGCTCAACACCGACGCGGGCGGGCGCGTCGCCAACTTGGCGGGCGAGGGCGGGGCCTGGGTCGCCGACCTGGCGCTCACCGCCTTCGGGCCCGTGGCCGCCATGCTGCTGCCCGCCGGGCTGCTGCTGGGCCTCAGGCTGTGGCGCGGGCGGCCGGCGGGGCGGTGGGGCGCCATGTTCCGCTCCGCGCTGATCGGGGCGGCGCTGATGGGCGGCGCGCTGGCCTGCGTGTCGGACGCGGCCGTGATGGCGCTGCCCGCGGGCTGGGGCGGGGTCAGCGGGCTGGCGCTGTCGGGCGCGGTGCGCTGGGCGGCGGGCTTCGTGCCCGACCCCGCGCTGTCGGCCTGGGCGGTGCGGCTGGGCGGGCTGTTCCTGGGGGTCGGCGGCGCCGTGCTGTGGGCGCGCGGGCTGGAAGTGGACTGGGCGGGCCTGGCGCGCCGCCGGGTATCGCGCCGCCCGGCCTACGCGCTCGACGCCCCGGACGAGGAGCCGCTGGAGCTGACGCGCCGCCCGCTGCCGGCCCCGCGCCCCGAGCCAGAGGTGGCGGCGGCGCTCTCGCGCGCCGGCCCGGACGCCCGCCCCGAAACCAGGCCAGGACCCAAGGTGGCCGAGCGCGCGCCCCCGCCCGCCGCGCCGGCCGCGCCCCGCCCGCCCGTCACGTCCGGCCCCTACAGCCTGCCCGGCCTGGACCTGCTCACGCCCGCCCCGCCCGGCCCGCGCAGCGCCGTGGACCGCCCCGCGCTGGAACGCAGCGCGCGGCTGCTGGAAAGCGTGCTGGACGACTTCAAGGTGCAGGGCGCGATCACCGAGGTGCGTCCCGGCCCGGTCGTCACCATGTACGAGCTGGAGCCCGCGCCCGGCATCAAGGCCAGCCGCGTGGTGGCGCTGGCCGACGACATCGCGCGCAACATGTCGGCCGTGTCCGCGCGCGTGGCGGTGATCCCGGGCCGCAACGTCATCGGCATCGAGCTGCCCAATCCGAAGCGCGAGGCCGTCTCGTTCCACGAACTGGCCGGCTCCCCCGCCTTCGAGGACCAGGCCGCCTCGCTCCCCGTCATCCTGGGCAAGAACATCGCCGGCGACCCCGTCGTCACCGATCTCGCCCCCATGCCGCACCTGCTGGTGGCGGGCACCACCGGATCGGGCAAGTCGGTGGGGCTGAACGGCATGATCCTGTCGCTCCTCTACCGGCTGACGCCCGACGACTGCCGCATGATCATGATCGACCCCAAGATGCTGGAACTGTCGGCGTACGACGACATCCCGCACCTGCTGTCCCCCGTCGTCACCGATCCCGCGAAAGCGGTGCGCGCGCTCAAATGGGCGGTCGAGACGATGGAGGACCGCTACCGCCAGATGTCGTCCGTCGGCGTGCGCTCCCTGGCCAGCTTCAACGACAAGGTGCGCGGGGCGCAGGCCAAGGGCCAGCCGCTGGGCCGCCGCGTCCAGACCGGCTACGACCCCGACACGGGCCAGCCCCTCTACGAGGAGGAAAAGCTGGAATACCGCGTGCTGCCCAAGATCGTGGTGGTGGTGGACGAGCTGGCCGACCTGATGATGACGGCGGGCAAGGAGGTGGAGTTCCTGATACAGCGCCTGGCGCAGAAGGCGCGCGCGGCGGGCATTCACCTCATCATGGCGACGCAGCGCCCGTCGGTGGACGTCATCACCGGCGTCATCAAGGCCAACCTGCCCACCCGCATCAGCTTTCACGTGACAAGCAAGATCGACAGCCGCACCATCCTGGGCGAGCAGGGCGCGGAACAGCTGCTGGGCAAGGGCGACATGCTCTACATGCCCGGCGGCAAGGGCATCGTCCGTGTCCACGGCCCCTTCGTGTCGGACGACGAGGTGCACGCCGTCGCCGAGCACTGGCGCTCGCAGGGGGCGCCCGACTATGTGTCGTCGGTCACGGAGGAGCCGGAGGAGAGCTTCGCCATGGACGGCGCGCCCACCGGCGACGATTCGCCGGAGGACCAGCAGTACCGCCAGGCGGTGCAGCTGGTATGCGAGAGCGGCAAGGCCTCGACCTCCTGGCTCCAGCGCCAGCTACGCATCGGCTACAACTCGGCCGCCCGCCTGATCGAGCGGATGGAAAGCGACGGCGTGGTCGGCCGCCCCGACCACGTGGGACGGCGCGAGGTGCTGCGCGACGCGGAGGGGCACGCGGTCTAGCCGTTCGATCCCGACATTCGGCGGTCCACATCGGGCGGGGTACGGCGGGACGGGTTCCGCGCGCGAGCGCGCACGACGGGGGCCGTCCGTCGCGTGATACGCCATAGTCGGGAGAGCCCGAAGGCTCGGACAGGCGCCACGGCATCGACCGGAAGCCTGTCTCGAAGTGGCCGGAGGGGGCGGCACAGGATGACTCGACTTCGCTCGGCGCGAGCGAGGCGAAGCCTATCGATCGAAAACCGCCCTAGTCCGCCATGCGCACTTGGCAGGCGGCGGCATAGGCCTCGCACGCGCGCTCATCCCCCCGGTCGCACGCCACCGCGTCGGCCAGGATGGGCAGCCAGCCGCGGATCAGCGTGGCGCGCTCGCCGGCCGCCAGCGCCCGGTCTAGCATCCCCGCCACGGCTGCCGCGGGGTGCAGGCCGGCGCGCACGGCCAGCGCGCGGATCGCGTCCAGCTGGGGCGCCACGTCGCGCGGGCTGAGGCGCCGGTCGCGCCGCGCCCCGATGGCGGCGATCCTGGCCGATATGTCGGCGCGCGCGCGTGTCACCTCGTCGCTGGTCATCGCCCAATCTCCTCCGTCCTGCCGCGAGGCCTGACACGCGCGCGTGAAGATCGCGTGAAGGGTCCGTTGCGCGGGGGTTACGGTTGACTCGGGCGGGCGGCTTTGCCATGCGCCGCGCTTCTGAGGCGGCGGGCGCGTGTCCGCGGCCCATTCCACGCTGTTCAGGATTTCCGGGGCCATGGCCAAGCCGACCACCGTCAAGATCAAGCTGGTGAGCTCCGCCGACACCGGCTTCTTCTACGTCACAAAGAAGAACCCGCGCACCAAGACCGAGAAGCTGAGCTTCAAGAAGTACGATCCCGTCGTGCGCAAGCACGTCGACTTCAAGGAAGCCAAGATCAAGTAACGGCCCGCGCGTGCCGGGGCGGTGGCGCCCCGGCACGCGACGGACGTCACGGGCGCGGAACGGACGGTCGACGCTTACCACCGCCCCGCCGGCCCCACGTGGGCCATGGCTGCCGCCGCCCCTCCGGACGCGGCAAGGCGAGACGCCGCTTGATCGGCTACACGACGAGTTCTCTGCCCCACCCCGTGATGTATGGATGTCCGCGGTCAGCCGGCGGCGCTTTCCCGCAGCCTTGGTCCGGATCGGACCAAGGCGTCGCCGCCGTCAGGCCAGCGCGGCCACCGCGTCCACGAAACGCCTGAGCGTGATGGGCTTGGACACGTACTGGTTGGCGCCCGCCGCACGGATGCGCTCCTCGTCCTCGCGGCCGGCGTACGCGGTGACGGCCATGATGGGCGTGGCGCGCAAGCCCTCGTCCGCGCGCATCGCGCGGATCAGCTCGAAGCCCGTCACGTGCGGCATCTGGATGTCCATGATGACCAGGTCGGGCATCACCTCGCGCGCGCGCGTCACCGCTTCCCGCCCGTCGCGCACGGGGGCCGCGTCGTAGCCGTGGGCGCGCAGCAAGTCGCAGAAGAGCCGGAGATTCAGTTCGTTGTCCTCGACAACGAGCACCTTCTTCGCCACGCAACGATTCTCCTGCCGTTAACCCTGAGGGATAGGTGATCCGCGACAAGGTGACAAACGCCGACCCGTCCGAATCGGCGCTCCGCGCGCTGGCCTGGACGCTGGCGGACGACGGCCGGGCGCGGCGGCTGCTGGCGCTGACCGGCCTGGCGCCCGACGACCTGCGCCAGCGCGCCGGCACGACGGCGGTGCTGGCTGCCGTGCTGGGCTTCCTGGAATCGCACCAGCCCGACCTCCTCGCCTGCGCCGACGCGCTGGGGGTGCGGCCGGAGAAACTGGTCGCGGCGCACCGGGCGCTGGAAGGGCCATCCTCGTGAGCCGCCCGCTCCTCATCACCGACTGCGACGAGGTGCTGCTGCACATGGTGCGCCACTTCGGCACCTGGCTGGGCGAGGTGCACGACATGGACTTCACCGTGGGCCATCCGGAGGTGTTCGGCACCGTTCGCCGGCGCGCCACGGGCGAGGCGCCGCCGCCGGACGAGCTGTGGGGCCTGCTCGGCGGCTTCTTCCCGGCCGAGATGGGGCGCCAGACGCTGGTGCCGGGCGCGGCCGAGGCGCTGGAGCGATTGTCGGCCACCGCCGACGTGGTGGTCCTCACCAATCTTCAGGACCAGTGCCGCGAGCCGCGCATGGAGCAGCTGGCCGCGCACGGCATCCGCTACCGCGTCGAGTGCAACCAGGGCGGCAAGGGCGCGCCGGTGGCGCGGCTGGCGGCGGAGTACGGCGCGGACGTGACGGTGTTCGTCGACGACCTGGCCGTGCACCACCGCTCGGTGGCCGAGCACGCGCCGGGCGTGCATCGCCTCCACATGGTGTCCGAGCCCGAGCTGGCGCCGCACATCGTGCCCGCCCCCTTCGCCCACGCGCGCATCGACGACTGGGGGGAGGCCGCCGACTGGATCGCCGCGCGCTTCGCCGCGGGCGTCCCCGCCCTTTCCATGGAGACCGCATGACCGACCGCATCGACGCCCGCCTGGCCGAGCTCGGCCTGGAGCTTCCCGCCGCCGCCGCGCCCGTGGCGGCCTACGTCCCCGCCGTCGAGGCGGGCGGCCTGCTGCACCTGTCGGGTCAGCTGCCGTTCCGCGACGGTCAGGTGGTGACGGGCCGGCTGGGCGAGGACACCGACCTGACCGCCGGTCAGGAGGCCGCGCGCCTGTGCGGGCTGATGGTGCTGGCGCAGGTTCGCCAAGCGCTGGGCGGTTTCGGGCGGATCCGGCGCGTGGTGAAGCTGGGCGTGTTCGTGAACTCCGCCCCCGGCTTCACCGACCAGCCAAAGGTCGCCAACGGCGCGTCCGAGCTGATGGGCGACGTGTTCGGCGAGGCCGGCCGCCACGCGCGCGCGGCCGTCGGCGTGGCCGCGCTGCCGCTCGGCGCCGCGGTGGAGGTGGACGCGGTGTTCGCGCTGGACGGCGACCCGCTGGGCTGACGCGGCGCACGCGATGTTCCACGTGGAACATTGCGTGAATCACGATCCCGTCCGCCCGACCCCTCGCGGCCAAGGGCTTGACGCGGCGCCCTCATCCGTGAAGCCTCCTAAACTGTTACCGGTGTCAGGCCCACAGGCCGGCGCGAACGGGAGAGGGACCGATGACGAACGAACTGGACAGGCGCGACCTGGTGGCGGCCCTGGTGGCAGGCGGGGTGGCGAGCGGGGCGGCGGGAACGCTGGCGGGCGGCGCACGCGCCGCCGCGGCGGCCGCGCCCCGGCGGCGGAGCCACGCCATCGTCGGCGTCGGCCACCGCTCGCGCATGTTCCAGGACGCGATCTGGGGCCCGCACAAAGGCACGTCCTCGCTGGTGGCGGTGTGCGACACCAATCCTGGGCGGCTGTCCTACGTCGGCAAGCGCGCCGCCGCGGCCGGTGCGACCGCGCCCCGCCCCTATCTGGCCGCCGACTTCGACCGCATGATGCGCGAGGCGAAGCCCGACGTGGTGATCGTCACCACGCCCGATGCGATCCACGAGCAGTACATCGTGCGTGCGCTAGATGCCGGCTGCGACGTGGTGACGGAGAAGCCGATGACCACGGAGGCCGCCATGGCGCGCCGCATCCTGGACGCGTGCGAGCGCAACAAGCGGCACGTGCGCGTCACCTTCAACTACCGCTACGCCCCCTTCCGCACGCAGGTGAAGGAACTGCTGATGGCGGGCGAGATCGGCGAGGTGCTGTCTGTCGATTTCAACTGGCTGCTCAACACCACGCACGGCGCCGATTACTTCCGCCGCTGGCACAGCCGGAAAAGCATCTCGGGCGGGCTGATGGTGCACAAGGCCACGCACCACTTCGACCTGGTGAACTGGTGGCTGTCCGCCAACCCGGTGAGCGTGGCGGCCAAGGGCAAGCGCGACTTCTATACGCCCGTCATGGCGCGCCGGCTGGGGCTCCAGGGGCCGCACGAGCGCTGCCTGACCTGCCCCGAGAAGGCGGCCTGCTCGTTCCGCCTGGACATCGCGGCGGACCCGGCGCTGAAGGCGCTCTACCTCGATAACGAGAAGTACGACGGCTACTATCGCGACCGCTGCGTGTGGCGGCCGGAGATTGACATCGAGGACACGATGAACGTCGCGGTGGCTTACGACACGGGCGCCACCCTGTCCTACTCGCTCAACGCCTTCAACGCGTGGGAGGGCTATACCGTCGCGTTCAACGGTACGAGGGGCCGGCTGGAGCACACCAACGTCGAGAAGGTGTACGTGGCGGGCGGCGACATGGAGCAGGGGGCAAGCGAGGCGAGCGCGATCCGGACGCGCCTCTATCCGCTGCGGGGCGCCCCCCGCGACGTGGCGCCCCGCGTCGGCGCGGGCGGGCACGGCGGCGGCGACACGGTGATGCTGGCCGAGCTGTTCGGAGCCCGAGGCGCCGCCGCCGATCCCACGCTGCGCGCGGCGGACGAGCGGGGCGGCTGCGCCTCCATCCTGATCGGGGTGGCGGCCAACAAGTGCTTCCGCGAGGGCGGCGAGGTACGGATCGCCGACCTGGTGCCCGGCCTGCCCAAGCCCGTGCTGCCGCCCATGCCCGGCCGCGACAGCCGCGTGCCGATGCCGCCGGTGATCTGAGGCGGGGGGCGTGGCGAAGGTCCGCCGCCCGACCGCGCGGGTACGCGCCTGGCCGGTCGCGGCGGTGCTGGCGTCGGGGCTGGCGCTGGCGGCTTGCGGAAGCGAAGCGCCCGTGCCGATGCCCGCCCCCCCGGCGCCCCTGATCAAGCCGGCGAGATACGCGTTCGGCGACGCGATCTCGGCGCTGGACCACCGGGCGGCGGGCGTCGCGTGGGATCTGCTGCGCCCACAATACGGACGGGGCCGGGAGCGGAGCTTCGTGGCGCCGAAGGGCACCGACTTCGCAGCGCTGACGCGGTGGTACGACGCGCGGGCGGCGCGGCACGGGTGGCGGCCGGTGCCGGACTTCGGCGCGCGGCTGGGGCGCGAGCGGCACGGCCTGGCCTATGCGGGCGGCGGGCGGGCGTTCGCGCTGACGTGGATCGACCGCACGGCCCCGGACGGGAGCCGCCCGGTGACGGTGGCCCGTTTCGACGGGGACTGAGGCGGGGCCCGAAACGGTTCCTCGCATGCCCTCCGCGAAACCCGCCTCGGACGTCGCGGAGGGGCGGGGATTTCGCCTGGGGTCCGATGCGGGCGGGGCGGCCGCTTTCTAGTGGAATCAGGGGGCGGAGGCGTCCGGACCGGCTGGATCGACCTTCGAGCGGCGGCGCCGCCGGAAGGATATCGCCCGACCGGCGCGGGTCGGTGCCCGGCGGCCGTCAGTCATCCACCCAGCCGCCGCCGACGCTGGCCCCGCCGATGGGCATGCCCGGCGGCACGGGCGGGGCCTTGGCGCGGGCGGCGAGCGCCTTTTCCAGCGCCTCGTCGTCCGCGAACAGGCGTGCCGCGCCGCGGCCCCAGGCCCCGGCGTCGGTGCCGGCAGGAAGCGACGCCAGCGCGCGCACGGCGGGCTCCAGCCGGGCTTGCGCGAGCGAGGCCACTTCCGGGTCCGCGCTCCCACGCGCCACACCGGCCAGCGACAGCAGCACGCGCCACGCGTAGCGGCGGCCGGCCGCGGTGCCGGTGCGCTTCGCGGCGTCCGCGAGCAGCCGGTCCAGCACCTCGCCCGGCCCCGGCATCGCGGCGTCAACGGCGTGCTGGAGATGGAGGCGCGTCAGGCGCTGCGGCTGGAGCAGCAGGTCCAGCACCAGCGTGGCGGCCGTGTCGGCGGCCACCAGCGGGTCGAACACGGGACCGCCGGCGGTCGCCATCACCTCCACCTCGTACTGGCGGTCGTCCTCGCCCGTGGTGCCCGCCGACAGCAGCGGCACGAGCGAAGGCGGCACGGCCAGCGCGTCGGCCGACAGCGAGGCCATCAGCGCGTCGAGCGCGGCACGCTGGCGGGCGGCCGGCACGGGGGCGGCGGGGGGCCGTGCGTCGCCCGCGACCGAGTAGGCGAAGTCCACGCCGCCGAGCAGCTTGGCCGCCGCCTCCGCCTGGTAGCGGTGGAGCAGCCAGACGGGCACGAACTTGCGCCGCAGGTTCGCCGCCGCCTCACCGGGGTGGAGCGCTTGCCCGCCGAAGTTCGCGAGCGCCGCGCGGCGGACGGCGGTCATGCGGGTCAGCTCGGCCACCGGATCGGCGCCGTCGTCCCACAGGCTGCCCCAGGGCTGGGCGGCGTCGGCCGATCGCGCGTCGGCGTCGGTGACGAAGCGCTGGCCCGACGCGACCATGGCGGCGGCCTTGGCGGCGGCGGCCGCTTCCGGGTCGGTGCCGGGCGCGGGCTCGCCGTAGGACCAATCCACGGCGAACCGGTCCCACGCGCCCAGCCCCGTGCCGTAGGCGTCGGACAGGTCGGGCTTGCCCCCCGCCAATCCGATGCGCGGCGCGGGGTAGTCCATCACCGAGGCACGGCCTTGCGTGGAGGCGGCGAAGTTGTGGACGAAGCCCAGCGCGTGGCCCACCTCGTGCGCGGCGAGCTGGCGCAGGCGCGCGAGCGCCACCGCGCGCGGGTCGTTGGGGCCGCCGCGGCCCACTTGGGCAGTGCCCACCAGCGCCTCGTAGATCAGCATGTCCTGGCGCACGCGCAGCGAGCCGAGCAGCACGGCGCCGCGCACGATCTCGCCCGTGCGCGGGTCGGCGATCACCTGGCCGTAGGACCAGCCGCGCGTCGCGCGGTTGACCCAGTTCACGACGTTGTAGCGAACGTCCATCGGGTCCGCGTCCGCGGGCATCACCTCGGCGCGGAAGGCGTCGAGGTAGCCGGCGCGGTCGAACGCGTCGGCCCACCAGCGCACACCGTCCACCAGCGCGGATCGGATCGGCTCGGGCGCCGCGCGGTCGACGTGGAAGACGATGGGCTTGCGCACGGGCGAGCGGGCGGCGGCGGGGTCCGTCTTCTCCAGGCGGAAGCGGTTCACCAGGTCGTAGACCACCGCCTGACCGAGCGGTGCTGCGAAGTCGACCGCCTGGGAGCCGAAGCCGCCGACGCGCGGGTCCAGCCGGCGCGGACGATAGCCGGGGCCGGGCAGGCGCACGAGGCTGTGATGCAGCGTGAAGCCGATCTGGCGCGGGTCTGGCGCGATGTTCGACACCTCCGCGCCCGGCGTGTCCGAGCGGAAGGTGAGAAGCGCGTCGGCCTCCAGATTGTCGGGAAAGAGCTTCACGGAGGCGGGGTCAGCGGCCGACAGCGCGTCCACCTGACGGAAGCCCTTGGCCCCGCCCGCCTCCAGCCGGGCGGCGATGCCGGCCGCGTCGCGCGTCAGGAAGGGCGCGAGATCGACCACGACGCGCCCGTCGGGAAGCGTGCGCACCACGTCGGCCATCCAGGCGACCGAGCCCGCGAAGCTGTCGCGCGCGGCCGCCTGTTCGGCGGCGGGGGCATTCGTGGCGCGGAAGCGGGCGGGCTCGTAGGCGATCGCCACCTTGTTGCCCAGCCGCCGGAACACCAGCACGCGCGTCGGCCCGAACATGCCGCGGTCGAGGCCGAGCGGCGCGGAACCCAAGCCGGTGCGGAGCTGAGTGGCGTGGAGAAAGCGGCCGGAAATGCCCTCGGCGTCGGGCGCGGGCAGGGTGGCGAGGATGCGGCCGTCGGCGCCCACCTCCACGGGAAACAGACCGTCCAGCCGACGGGCGGGTGGCGCGTCCGCCGGATCGCGCGCGGCGGCGGGAAGCGGCAGGGCGAGCAGAAGGGCTGGCAGCAGCAGGCGCATGTGTTCGATCCCCCCGGTGGTCGGGCGGAATGGAGCGCAGTAGGGCGGCCGGGTCAACGCCCCTTCGAAAGCATGGCCGCCATGATCGTCCGCCCCCGCCGCAGCGTGCTGTTCCTGCCCGCCTCCAACCCGCGCGCGGTGGCCAAGGCGCGCACGCTGGCATCGGACGCGGTGGTGCTTGACCTGGAGGACGCGGTGGCGCCCGACCAGAAGGCGGCGGCGCGGACCGCGGCGGTGGCGGCGCTGGCCGAGGGGGGCTGGGGGACGCGCGAGCTGGTGGTGCGCGTCAACGGCCCGGACACGCCCTGGTGGGCGGACGACCTGGCCGCGCTCCGCGACGCCCGCGCGGACGCGGTGCTGCTGCCCAAGGCGGAGACGGTCGACACGCTGGCGGCGGCGCGCGCGGTGCTGGGCGAGCGGGGGCCGGCGCTGTGGGCGATGGCGGAGACGTGCCGGGGCGTGCTGGCGCTGCCCTCGCTGGCGGAGGTCGGGCGGGGCCAGGGGCTGGCGGTGCTGGTGGCGGGCGTCAACGACCTGGCGGCCGACATGCGGTGCCGGCCGGGCTCGGATCGCGCGCCGCTGCTGCCCGCGCTCGCCGCCGTGGTGACGGCGGCGCGCGCGTACGGGCTGGGGGCGGTGGACGGCGTGTGCAACGCGCTGGACGACCCGGCCCTGCTGGAGGCGGAGTGCGCGCAAGGCGTCGCCTGGGGCTTCGACGGCAAGTCGCTGATCCACCCGTCGCAGGTGGCGGCCGCCAACCGCGCGTTCGCGCCGGACGCGGGCGAGGTGGCGCGCGCGCGCGCGGTGGCGGCGGCGTTCGACGACCCGGCGAACGCCGGGCGCGGCGCGATCCGGCTGGACGGGCGGATGGTGGAGGCGCTGCACCTGGCCGACGCGCGGCGCGTGCTGGCGCTGCACGCGGCCTGCGCTCAGGGCTCCTGAACGAAGGCCAGCTTCTGGGGCGGGGTGCCGACCTCGATCCCCCGGTCGCGCAGGCGACCCAGCAGGTCGAGCAGCGCCGCCGACCGCGCGCCATAGGCGGCGCGCGGGGAGGACACGTGGGCGAAGCAGTTGAACAATACGCGGTCGTTCGCAATCCCGTCCACGAAGGCGGCGGGCGCGGGATCGGCCAGCATGTCGGACTGATCGGCGAACACGTCCAGCACCAGGGCGCGCACCTCGCGCGGGTCCGTGTCCAGCGGCACGGAGAACTGGATCTGGACGCGGCCCATGGGGCCGCTGCGCGTCTTGTTCAGCACCGATTTCGTGATGAGCTCGGAATTGGGGACGATCAGCGTGGAATGGTCGGCCAGCTCGATCTCCGTCGAGCGCACGCTGATGCGACGCACGTCGCCCTCGTCGGTCCCCACGCGCACCAGGTCGCCGATGCGGATGGGGCGCTCGGCGAGCAGGATGAGCCCCGAGACGAAGTTCTGCGTGATGGCTTGCAGGCCGAAGCCGATGCCCACCGACAGCGCGGACAAGAGCAGCGCGATCCGCTCGATCCCGATGCCGAGCGAGGCCAGCGCCCAGATCACCGCCAGCGCCACGCCCACGTAGCGCGCGACCAGGCTGACCGAGTTGCGCCCCGACCCGTCCAGGTCGGTGACGGGCAGGAAGCGGGTGTCCAGCCAGCGCATGAACGCGCGCACCAGCGCCAGCCCCACCACCAGCACCGCGAAGCCGCGCAGCACGGCCCCCGGCGACACGGAGACGCCGCCCAGCTCCACGCCCGCCGCCAGCACCCCCAGCCGCCCGAACAGCGACAGGATGCCGCCGCCCGCGCCGAAGGGCGTGAACAGCAGGCCGAGGCCGGCGATCACCAGCGCGATGCGGACCGTGCCCGACAGGACAAGGCCGAACTGGTCCACCGTGCTGCCGCGCACGCCCAAGCCGCGCACCGCCGCGCGGCCGAAGCGACCGTCGCGGTTGAACAGCGCGGTCAGCCCGTCGTCGGCGAAGCGCAGCATGAGGAACAGCGCGCAGCCCAGCACGGCGGCCCAGGCCATCAGCTGGACCAGGAAGGCCGAGAAAGCGACGTAGCCCCAGGCGAGCGCGACCAGCGACGCGCCCGCCACCAGCCACGCCAGCAGCGTGACGGCCGCCAGCCCCGCGTGGCTGCCGGACGGCTCGGCATCCTCGCCGTCCACGCGCGCGGCGCGGATGCGGCCGAGCGCGAGCAGCGCCGACGCCAGCAGCGCCAGCGTCAGCAGCGCCTCGGCCGCCTGCGCCGCGACCAGCGCCGCGCGGCTGGCGCCGACCGAGGCGTTGAACGCGTCCGTCACGATCACGGCGGCCGACAACAGCGCCAGCAGCAGCGACAGCGGCCGGAGCCGACCCGCCGTCTCGTCGCTCAGCGCGGCCAGCCGCCAGCTCGGCTGGCTGCGCATCAGCACCGCGCCCGTGACGGAGCCCGAGAAGCCGCCGAATCCCGCCGCGGCGACACCAGCGTCGAGCAGTGCGTCCCAGCGCGGCGGCAGCAGGCCCGCCCAGCGCAGGCCGGTGACGGCGGCGCCCGCGGCCAGGAGCGGCGGCGCCGTGCCCGCCACCACGCGCCACACGGCCCAGGCGGACCGGCGCAGGCGGTGACCCGGCGCGTCCGCGATCAGCCACCGCCGCCCCAGCCCCAACGCCGCGCGCCGGCCGGGCAGCAGGATCAACAGCGCGAGCGCCGCCCCCAGCGCCGCCTGCCACGGCAGGCTTCCGCGCCACTGGCGGCGCACCTGATCGGCGCCCTGGTCCAGGAACAGGCGGACGCGGCGCAGGTCGCGGGGCGCGGCGTCGAGCACGGGCGACCAGAAGCCCGGTGTCAGGGGGGAAGGGACGCGGCGCGAGAGCGTGCGGTTGAACTGTTCGGTCCGGCCGCGGTCCAGCTCCTCGGCAAGCTGGCGCCCCTCCACCTCGGCCAGCCGGCCGCGGCGCGCGCCTGCGTCCACCGCCGCCCGCTCGGACGCCAGCTGCGCGCGCTGGCGGCGAAGCTCGGGCGCCTCGCCGGCCACGGCCGGCCCGAGCCCGGCGATGCGCGCGTCCACCAGCGCGCGCTCCGCCTCCAGCCGGCCGGCGGCGGTGCCCGCCGACGCGCCCGCCGCCACCGCGCGCGCGCGCAGGTCGTCGCGGTCGTCCGCGTCCACCTGCCCGTCCAGCGCGCCGTCCACCGCGCGCAGCTCCACCTCCGCGCGCGCGATGTCGGCCGACGCGCGCCCGGTGGCGGACTGGGCCAGGGCGGGGCCGTGCAGCAGCGCGAACAGCGTCAGCAGGACCGGCAGGAGGCGGCAGAGGCGGCGATGGCGGCGGCGGGCGGACGCGCGAGGCGGGCGGGTCATGCGCCGCGCCATAGGGGCCGGGGCCGCCGCCTCACAACCCCGGCGAAAGGCTGCGGGCTCGGCGAAAGGCCGTGAGCCCAGCGAAAGGCTACAGGCCCTCCCCGCCCACCCACTGAGCGTTCGACAGGCGGCGCGCCAGCTCGGCCGCCTGGCGACGGATATCGGGCACCGCCACGATCTCCCACACGCCGCCGCGCGTCATCGGGCCGACCGCCGAGAGCCGTTCCGACGCCGCGCCGTCGCGGTTCATCACGCGTCCCTGCGCGTCCACGTCGAGCCCGAGCGCCAGCGCGTCGGGACGGATCGTCCCCGCCGCCAGCATGGAGGCCAGCAGGGGCTCGGGGCTGCGAGTCAGATCGCCCTGGGGGCCGGTGCAGTTGACCAGCCGCGCGGGGTGGCTTTCCACCGCCGCGTCCGCGCCGCGCGGGCGCCAGCGGAGGCGGACGCGCGGCGCCGCGGGGGGCGGGCCGGTGTCGTCCGTCGCGTCCGTCGCTGCCGCGCGGGCTGGTGCGTCCGTCGTCGCGACGGGCTTCGCCGCCTCGACGCGGGCCGGCACGTCCGTCGTCGCCATCGGTTCCACCGAGACGACGCGCCCCGCGGCGAAGCGCAGCCGCCCGTCGGCCACCATGGCGTCCACCCGGTCCGCCACCTCCGGCGCCAACCGGTGGCGGTGCACGTCCCACCAGGGGCGCGCGTGGCGAAGGAAGCGGGCGCGCGTCGTTTGGTCCATTCCGCCCCACAACATGGTCGTGACGGGGCGCAGCTCGTCCACCGCGCCGCGCCACCCCGCCGCCGCGGCGCGCGCGCGGAGCGTGCGGACGACGCGCGACAGCGCCCCCGCCGGCCGCTCGGCGACGCCGGGCGCGGGGGACTGGCCGTCCAGGTGGCGCCGGGGCGCCAGGCCGCGCCGCGACAGCGCGGTGATCCGGCCGCGAAAGCCGCCGGCGTCGAGCAGCAACGCCGCGTCCACCGCGGTCAGCCCGGTGCCCAGCAGAAACACCTCGTCCGCGTCGCCCAGCCCCTCGCCCAGGTCGCCCGCCCAGGGGTCGGGACGATAGGTGCCCGGCGGCAGACCCGCCGCCGACAGGCCGGGCGGGTCGTGCGGCGGCAGGTTGCCCACCGCCAGCACGGCCGCGTCGGCCGCGAGCGCCGTGCCGTCCGCCAGCCGGGCGGCCACGCCGTCCGCGTCCTCGGTCAGCGACACCACCTCGCCCGTCACCAGGCACAACCGGTCGGGCGCGGCGGCGCGCGCGGCCGCCAGCATCTCGGCCAGGTAGGTGCCGTACAGAGTGCGGGGTACAAAGCTCCCCGCCCCTTCCTCTCCTGCCTCGCCGCCGCCCCGCGCGGACAGCCAGCGGACGAAATGGCCCGGATCGTCGGGCAGCGCGCTCATGTTGGCGGCGCGCACGTTCAGGAGGTGGCGGGGATGCGCGGCGGAATAGGCGACGCCGCGCGCCACTTGGCCCGGGCGCCGTTCCACCAGCGTGGCGCGCGGCCCGCCGTGGCGAAGCAGATTGATGGCCAGCAGC
>Ga0325400_1001045_pt1 | contig 22265 bp, 18 predicted proteins | sample PopdelMetagenome_2_FD_205662 | JGI IMG/M metagenome (GOLD analysis project Ga0325400, IMG submission 205662) | Populus deltoides microbial communities from Bellville, Georgia, United States - Xylem-PdKOR-R1 | ecosystem: Host-associated > Plants > Phyllosphere > Stem > Wood/Secondary xylem...
CGCGCGCAATCGTGATCGCGCGACGGAGCCGATAGGTCGAGAGCCGCCGCAGGAGCGCGTCCGCCTCCGCCGCCTCGCAATCGACCAGCACGTCGTCGCCATCCGCCCACAAGATGAAGTCGAACAGCGCCTTGCCCTGCGGCGTCAGCAGCCCGGCCCAGACCGGCAGCGGGCCACCCACGTCGGCGGTGACCAGCCCTTGCAGGAAGGGGCGCACCTCCGCACCCGAAAGGCGCAGCACCGCGCGGTCGTGAAGGCTGGTCCCGGTCATGGCGCATGAGATAAGGACTGCGCCATGCAACCGGAAGCGCTGACCCTTCGCCGGCCCGACGATTGGCACGTCCACCTGCGTGATGGCGCGATGCTAGGGGCGGTCGCCCGTCACACCGCGCGCCAGTTCGCCCGCGCGATCGTGATGCCCAACCTGCAGCCGCCGGTGACGGACGTCGAGGCCGCGCGGGCCTATCGCGACCGGATCCTGGCGGCGCTGCCGGCGGGTGCGGATTTCACCCCGCTGATGACTTGCTACCTGACGGACTACGCCGACCCTGCGGAGCTGATGCGCGGCCACGCGGAGGGCGTGTTCACCGCCGCCAAGCTCTATCCCGCGCACGCCACCACCAACTCCGCGCACGGCGTGCGCGACGTGCGTGGTCTCTACCGCGTGTTCGAGGCCATGGCGCGGGCGGGCATGCCGTTGCTGGTCCATGGCGAGGTGACCGACCCCGACATCGACATCTTCGACCGCGAGGCGGTGTTCATCGACCGGGTGCTGGCACCGCTGATCCGCGACCTGCCCGGGCTGAAGGTCGTCATGGAGCACATCACCACCGCCGAGGCGGCCGGCTTCGTCGCCGAAGGCGGACCCGATCTGGCGGCGACGATCACCCCGCAGCACCTGCACCTCAACCGCAACGCGCTGTTCGCCGGCGGCATCCGGCCGCACGCCTATTGCCTGCCGGTGCTGAAGCGGGAGCGGCACCGGGTGGCGGTGCGGCGGGCGGCAACGGGCGGGTCGCCGCGATTCTTTCTGGGCACCGACTCGGCGCCGCATACGGTCGGCGCCAAGCAGTCGGCGTGCGGGTGCGCGGGCATCTTCAACGCGCCCTACGCGCTGGAAAGCTATGCCGCCGTGTTCGAGGAGGAGGGGGCGCTGGACCGGCTGGAGAGCTTCGCGAGCGAGCACGGCGCGCGCTTCTACAGGCTGCCGCTGAACAAAGGCACGGTGACGCTGGTCCGCGCGGGAACCGACGTGCCGGAGCGCGAGGCGGGGCTGGTGCCGTTCCATGCGGGCGAACGGCTGGCGTGGCGGTTGGCGTAGCCGGACTGATCGCTGGGAGTACGCGCCGTCCGTCGCACCACCGGTCGCGGGCGCGGCCTATAACAGCTTGTCGAGGGTGATCGGCAGGTCGCGGACGCGCTTGCCGGTCGCGTTGAAGACGGCGTTGGCGACCGCGGCGGCGACGCCGGTGATGCCGATCTCGCCGATGCCGCGGGCGCCCAGCGGCGCGCGGGGATCAGGTATGCCGGTCCACATCACCTCGATCTCGGGCACGTCGAGGTGCACGGGGACGTGATAATCGGCGAGCGTCGGGTTCATGATCCGGCCGCTCCGCTCGTCGAACAGCGTCTCCTCGGCGAGCGCCAGACCCAGCCCCATGATCATGCCGCCGCGAAACTGGCTGGCCGCGGTCTTGGGATTGAGGATCGTGCCGCAATCAAAGCTGCCGAGCAGCCGGTCGACGCGCACCTCGCCGGTCACGTCGCTGACCCGCACCTCGCAGAAGACCGCCGAGGTGCTGTGCATCGTGTATTTGAAGAATTCGAGCGGCGGCGTGCCGGTGGCGGTCACCGTGACTTCGTCGCGGTTCGCACGGTCGAGGATCGAGCGGTAGCTCTCGTGCCGCGACGGATCGGCGATGCCGGCGATCCCTTCCCGGTCGAGCCGGACCTCGTCGGCGCGCAGCCCGGCGATCGGGCTGTTGTTGCCGGACAGCCGCAGCAGTTCCGCCGTGATCTTCTCCGCCGCGACGATGACCGAGCCCGCGACCGAGACGGTCTGGGTCGACCCGCCAGCCATCGGCGCGGCGGGCAGGTCGGAGTCGCCCAACAGGAAGCGGACCGCCGCCATCGGCAGGCCGAGCCGGTCGGCGGCGTGCTGGACCTGCACGGTGGCGGTGCCCATGCCCATGTCATGTGCCGAACAGGCGACGGTTGCGGTGCCGTCGCGGTGAAGGGTGAGACGCACCGCCGCGCCAGGCATGCGCGCGTAGGGAAAGCTGCCGCTCGCACAGCCCATGCCGATCCGCCACTCGCCCTCCCGCCGCGTGCCCGGCGCCTGGCGGCGGTCCCAACCGAACCGGGCGGCGCCGTCGCGATAGGCCTGGTCCAGCGCGTGCTGGGAGAAGGCCACCTTGGTGATCGGATGGCGATCGGGCAGGTTGCGCAGCCGAAGCTCGACCGGATCGATGCCGGTGGCGTGGGCAAGTTCGTCCACGGCGCTCTCCACCGCGAAGGTGCCCACCGCCTCGCCCGGCGCGCGCATGAACGTGTTGGGCACGATCGCCAGGTCGAGATGGCGTTGGAGGTATTCGAAGCTATTCGCCCGGTACAGCGCGCGGGTGCCCAGCGTGTACGCCTCCGGGCTGGCACCGTAAGGCGGCATGATCGAATAGCCGCTATGGATCAGCGCGGTGAAGCGGCCGTCCGCATCGGCGCCGATCGCGACGCGTTGCTCGGTCGGGCTGCGGCCGCCGATCATGCGATAGACGCCCTCGCGGGTCAGCATCAGCCTGAGCGGGCGGCCGACCATCCGCGCGGCGGCGACCGCGACGATCTGGTGGTCCCAGAAGCCCTTGGCGCCGAACCCGCCGCCGACGAACGGCGACAGCACGCGGACCTTGTCGCGCTTCAGCCCGAATATCTTCGCCAGCGTCGCGGCGGTCGGCGCGATCATCTGGGTCGCGTCGTGGACGGTCAGCGAATCGCCCTTCCAGGCCACGGTCAGCGCGTGCAGCTCGATCGCGTTGTGGTTCTGCCCCGGCGTCGTATAGGTCGCGTCGATGCGGTGGGCGCTGGTCGCGAGCTCGCGATCCGGATGCCCCAGCCTGCGGTGATTGGCGTCGATCAACAGGGACGGGATGATCCGCGCATCGGGCTTGGCCGCGTCGAACCGGGTCGGGGCGGGTTCCTCGACATAATCGATGCGCAGGAGCGTGGCGGCGTGATCGGCCTCCGCTTGCGTCTCGGCGACCACCACCGCGACGATCTGGCCGTTATAATGGACCCGGTCGTCCTGCATGACCGGCAGGCTGCTGTTGCCGACTGCGGTCGGATCGCTGATCGCGATCAGCGCGGGGCTGGCGACGCGGGGCATAGTGCGGTGGGTGACCACCTTGAGGACGCCCGGCGCTGTCTCGGCCGCCGCCGTATCCACCGCGGCGATCCGCCCGCGCGTGATCGTGGCGTGGACCAGCGTGGCGTAGCACAGCCCGTCCATCGCCACCTCGGCGGCGAAGCGGGCGCTGCCCGTCACCTTCTCCGGCCCGTCCAGCCGCGACGCCTGGCGCCCGATCGCCGCGCGCCGCTCGATGAGCGGGTCGGGCCTGCCGCCGGGCAGCCATTGGCCGGGTACCCACCCGATCGCGGTCCGGACCGAGTCGATGATGACGTTCTGCAGCTTGCTCACCCGGCAGTCTCCGCGAGTTCGGCGAGGACGGCGCACAGCGTCCGCCTGGCCAGTTCGACCTTGAAGGCATTGCCGGGCTGCGGCATCGCGGCGGCGAGTTCGGCCGCCGCCGCGGCAGCGAAAGTCTCGGCCGTCGCGGGAGCGCCGGTCAGCGCCGCCTCCGCCAGCGATGCGTGCCACGGCCTGGCCGCGACCCCGCCCAGCGCGATCCGGGCCTCGTTGATGCGGCCGCCCTTGACAGTCAGTCCCGCCGCGACCGACACCAGCGCGAAGGCGTAGCTGGCCCGGTCGCGCACCTTGCGGTAGGTCGAATGCGCGGCGGCGGCCGATGGCGGCAGTGCGATCGCGACGATCACCTCGCCGGGTATCAGCGCGGTCTCGCGATCGGGACGGTCGCCGGGCAGCAGGTGGAAATCGGCGATGGGAAGGACGCGTGCTGCGTCACGGCTGGCGACATGCACCCGCGCGTCGAGTGCGGCGAGCGCGACCGCCATGTCGGACGGGTGGGTGGCGATGCAGGCGGGGGAGGTGCCGAGGATCGCATGGTAGCGGTTGAACCCGCCGATCGCGTCGCAACCGCTGCCGGGCGCGCGCTTGTTGCAGCGCGTGCCCGCCTGGTCGGCGAAGTACAGGCACCGCGTCCGCTGCATCAGGTTGCCGCCGACCGTGGCCATGTTGCGAATCTGTGCCGACGCCCCCGCCAGGATCGCGCGCGACAGCATCGGATAGCGCGTGCGGACCAGCGGGTGCGCCGCCACCGCGCTGTTGCGCGCGGCGGCGCCGATCAGGAGGCCGCCGTCGTCGGTCGGCTCGATCAGCGCGGACAGGCCGGTCACGTCGACCAGCCGCGTCGGCCGTTCGACCTGTTTGCGCATCAGGTCGACCAGGTTGGTGCCGCCCCCGAGCAGGGTCGTGCCGGCGCCGGGATCGTGCGCCAGCGCGTCCGCCAGCGTTGCCGCGCGCGCGTAGCCGACCGGGGTCATGCAGCCTCCGCCGGCAGGGCCGCCAGGATCGCGTCGACTATGCCGTTGTGCGCGCCGCAACGGCACAGATTGCCGCTCATCCGCTCCCTGACCTCGTCGCGGGTCGGGACCGTCCGCGGCGCCGACAGGTCGCGGGTCAGATAGCTGGGCATCCCCGCCGCCAGTTCCCGCAGCATCGCGGTGGCGGCGCAGATCTGGCCGGGCGTGCAATAGCCGCACTGGAGTCCGTCATGGTCGACGAACGCCTGCTGCAGCGGGCTTAGTCCGTCCGCCCCGCCCAGCCCCTCGATCGTGGTGACGCGCCTGCCATCGGCTTGGGCGGCGAGGGTCAGGCAGGCGAGCGCGCGCTCGTCATCGATCAGGACGGTGCACGCGCCGCACGCGCCCTGGTTGCAGCCGACCTTGGTGCCGGTGAGGTGCAACTGCTCGCGCAGCAGGTCGAGCAGGGAGACGCGGGCGTCGCCGGGCGGCGCGACCTCCTGCCCGTTCACGATGATCGCCACGTCACGCTCCTCCGTCGTCTTGGGTCACCCAAATACAACGAAGTGCGTATTATTCAATCATCGTCTTTGACGATCTTCTCCATGAGGCCGATCAGCACCTCCTGTTCGGCGCCGGATAGGGGCGCGAGCATGCGGCGGCAGAGGTCGCGATACGCCAGGGAGGTGGCATTGACCTGCGCCGTCCCCGCCGCGGTGAGCCGCAACGCCACGGCGCGGCGGTCCTGTTCCGGCCGCGCGCGGTCGACAAAGCCGCGCTTGACCAGGCGGTCGGTCGCCGACGTCGTGGTGGTGGCGGGCACGCCCAGGAAGCGGGCGATGTCGGTGGGGCCGCAACCCGGGTGCCGGGACACGTAGAAGAGGACCTGCTTGTCGAGTTCGTTGACCGGCTTCTCCGCCCCGACCGCCTCGGCAAGCTTGTACCGCCGGGAGAACGCCTCGAAGCTCGCCTCCAGCTTGGTCAGCTGATCGTCGGTCGGCATGGTCATCGCGGCGGGTTCATATCGCGGTTCGCGGACCCATGACCAGTGCCGCCGCATCGATGCGCCGCCGCCATGCGCGCGCACCCGTCGCGCAAGGAACGCGGAAGGCCACAACGGCCGGCCCGCGGACGCCGCGGGCCGACGCCCTCAGAAGTTCGCGCGAACGCCCAGCGCGAAGCGGGGGCCGTAGGTCTCGTAGGTGATCAGCCGTTCCTCGAAGACCGAATAGGCAAAGGTCTTCTCGTTGAAGAGGTTCAATCCTTGCGCGAACACCGTGACGTTGTCGGTCAGCGCGTAGTTGATGCTCGCGTCCCAGATGCCGTACGCGGCGATGTTGACCGGCTGGCCGCGATTGCCCTGCGCGGTCTGCTCGTAGGAATTGCGGTAGTTGTAGGCGATGCGCGCCTGGAGCGGCCCCTTCTCGTAGAAGCCGACGGCGTTGTAGGTCGTGGCGTCCGGCTCGACCAGGCTGATGTTCGCCTGGACGCCCAGCCCATCCAGCGGCGCGGGCAGGCCGGTGAAGGTGTACTGGCCGGAGAACTCGATGCCGCGGTACCGGTCGTCGCCGACATTCTCCGGCCGGGTGCGGCGGAAGTCGAGGCCGAGCACCTGGATCGTGCTGGTCACCGATTCGGAGATGTTCTTGAGGTCCTTCTGGAACACCGCCACGCTGAGGAAGCTGGACCGGTCGAGATACCAGGTGAGCGCGGCGTCGTAGTTCCAGCCGATGATCGGCTGCAGGTCGGGATTGCCGTCGGTGATCGCGCGCTCGCGCGGGCGCGGGTTGATGTTGCGGATGAGGAGAAGGTCGCTCAGCGTCGCGCGGGTCAGCGTCTTGGCCGCCGCCGCCTGGAAGACGACGTCCTTGAACACGTCGATCTTGACGTTCGCGCTGGGCAGCACCTCGGCATACGACCCCTTGGCGACGATCGGCTGGGGTGCGGACAGGTTGACGATCGGGTCCAGCCCCGGCGGCGTCGTGATGCTGAGGATCTCCTGCCCGAACCCGCGCGAGGTCACGTCGGTCTTGGTGAACCGCACGCCGACATTGGCCGCCCAGGCCCGCGAACCCAGGTCGCCCCCGAACGAGGCCTGGGCAAAGGTGCTGATCGTCTTCTCCCCCGCCGAGCCGCTGTTGCTGGGGATCAGCACCACGCCCAACCCGCCGCCGTTCGCCGCCAGCGCCGCGCGGGTCGCCGCCGGGTCGCGGGTCGCGTTGATCGTCGCCTCGCTGAGTAGGAAGGCCTGCAGGTCGGCGACCGAATAGGCGGGGAAGCCGCCGGGGAACATGCCCACGTCGAAGAAGTCGCCGGCATCGGCGGGGTCGCCGAATAGGCTTTGCGGATAGCGCACGCCGCCGAACACGCTCTGCAGCGCGTCGGGGGTCTTGTAGGAGAAGCGTTCCTTCTTGCGGTCGACATAGTTGCCGCCGGCGGTCAGCGAGCGGAAGATGCCGCCGTCCTCGGCCTCGAACTTCACCTGCGTGTTGAGCTGGTAGATCCGGTCGGAGATGCTGACGCCCTCGAAGGTGAGGTAGCCCGCGCGCGCGTTGGACGTGTCAAGGATGTTGCCAAGGCCGGTATAGACCGGCAGCCCGCGGTCGGAGAGGCTGAAGCTGACGCCCGCGGGCGAGTAGCCGGGCTGGGCGAGATTGGCCTCAAACCAGGCCTGGTTGCCGCCGGTCTTGTCGGTCGCCTTGGAATAGGACAGGTCGAGCAGTGCGGAGATCTGCGACGTCGGGCGCCATTCGGTGTTGAAGCCGGCCTGATAGGTCTTGGCGAGGCGCGGGCGCACCTGGTTGGTGATGGTGGGTCCCGACGCGATACCGGTATAGCTGGAGACCGTGTTGTTCGCGTCCACGGTCGCGGCGGTGATCTCGCCGGGGCCGCCATAAACGAAGAACACCTTGTTATCGTCGTTGACGTCCAGCTTGGAATACAGCCCGTCCAGGGTCAGGACCAGCGTATCGGTCGGCTTCCACTGCGCCGTGAGCAGGCCGGAGAGGCGCTCGCGGTCCGTGCTGTTGACGCCGTATTCGACATAGGTGGGCAGCGACACGCCGGTGAATTCTGCGCGCCCGTCCTTGTTGAGGTCGAGACTCTGGTTCGCCTCCCACCCGTCGGTGAAGATGCGCTTCCCCTCGATCTTGCGGTCGATATAGGCAAAGGCGGCGAGCAGCCCGACCCTGCCGTCGGCCAGCGTCTTGCTGAGAAGGCCCGACGCCTGGGGCGAGACCTTGCCGCGCAGCTTGTCGTAATTGCCCTGGCCCGAGACGACGACCTTGGTGTCGCCGAAGTCGAACGGCCGGGCGGTGTACATGTCCACCGTGGAGGCGATGCCGCCGTCGATCTGGCTGGCGATCGGCGTCTTGGATACGTCGACCCGGTTGATCAGCTCGGCGGGCAGGATGTCGAAGCTGAACTCGCGCCCTTGGTTCTCGGTCGCCAGGATGCGGCCGTTGTAGAGCGCGGTGCTGAACGCCGGGCCCAGGCCGCGCACGGTGATGAACTGGCCCTCGCCATTGTCGCGGCTGATGGTGACGCCGGCGATGCGCTGGATCGCCTCCGCGATGTTCTGGTCGGGCAGCTTGCCAATGTCGTCGGCGACGATCGAATCGACGATGTTCTCCGCCGACCGCTTGATGTCCACCGCGCGGCGCAGGCTCTCGCGCAGGCCGGTGACGACGATCTCGCCCTCGTCGCCATCCTCGGCGATCGGCGTGCCCGCGGCGGTCTGGCCGGCCTGCACCTCGGCGGGTTGCGCGGTGCTGTCCTTGATCTGGCTGTCCTGCGGCTCGGCGCGTCGCTCCTGAGCCAGCGCGGGCGCCGCCCAGACCAGGACCGTCGCCATCGCCGTCGTGCCGAACGAACGGGCCCATCCCTTGCACATCTGCCGATCCTCTCCTGCCTGTTCGCGGCCTCGTCCGTCTCGGGCGGACAATGACCATGTTGCTGACGTTTATCGATCAACATGGGGCCGTGCAAGCGACCGGCGTCAGGCCGCGATCGCCTGTCCGGCGGCATCGAACAGCAGCATCCGGCGCGGATCGGCGTGGAGCGTCAGCGGTCCCGGCACGGTCAGTGCGTGGTGGCCGTCCAGCTTGGCGCGAAACTCGCCCCCGTCCGCCAGGCGCGCATAGATAAAGGTCGAGTGACCGAGCGCCTCCACCGCCTCGGCCGTCGTCGCCAGCGCCACGTCCCGTTCGCCGGGAACGAGGCGGAGGTGCTCGGGGCGCAGCCCGGCGGTGACCCGGTCGCCGGCGCGCAGCGCGTCGCCGGCGGCGCGGGCGAACCGCACCCCGCCCGCGACCTCGATCACCGCCTCCCCGCCGCCGGCCTCGACCACGGTTCCGTCCAGGAGGTTGATGCGGGGGCTGCCGATGAAGCCGGCGGTGAACACGTTGGCCGGCCGGTCATAGAGTTCGAGCGGGGTGCCGACCTGCGAGACGCGGCCCGCGTCCAGCACCACCAGCCGGTCGGCGAGCGTCATCGCCTCGACCTGGTCGTGGGTGACGTAGATCATGGTGCTGCCGAGCCGCTTGTGGAGCGCGGCCAGTTCGTGTCGCATGCGGACGCGCAGGTCGGCGTCGAGGTTGGACAAGGGTTCGTCGAACAGGAACAGTGCCGGGTCGCGCACGATCGCGCGCCCGATCGCGACCCGCTGCCGCTGACCGCCCGACAATTGGCTGGGCAGCCGGTCCAGCAGCGCGTCGAGTTCCAGGATCGATGCCGCCCGCGCGACCTTGTCGGCGATCTCGGCGCGCGGCACCCGCATGTTCTGGAGGCCGAAGCGCAGATTCTCGCGCACGGTCATGTGCGGGTAGAGCGCATAGGATTGGAACACCATGGCGACCCCGCGGGCGGCGGCGGGGACGTGGGTGACGTCGCGGTCGCCGATCCGGATGGTGCCGGCGGACACGTCCTCCAACCCCGCGATCATCCGCAACACCGTTGACTTGCCGCAACCGGACGAGCCGACCAGCACCACGAACTCGCCGGCCGCGATCTCCAGGTCGATGCCGCGGATCGTCTCCGTTCCATCGTAGGACTTGCGAAGTCCGGACAGGACCAGCGCCGTCATGCGTCCGCGCCGTCCCACGCGGCGGCGCTGGTGTCGCCGGGCACGAACTCCGCCCCGATCGCCACGGTGCGGTCGTGCGCGCGATCGGGGCGCAACAGCATCTCGGCGGCGGTGCGCCCCTTGTTGAACGCGTTCTGGCGCACGGTGGTGAGGCGCGGTGCCTCCGGCAGCCCGCCGGGCGGGTCGAGACCGTCGAACCCGGTCACCGACAGCCGCCCCGGCACCGCCAACCCGGCGTCGCGCGCATGGGCCAGCGCGCCGCGCGCCAGCCGGTCGGAGAAGCACACCAGGGCGGTGAGGTCCGGCCGCCGCCGCAGCAACCGCTCAGCCGCGGTCCGGCCGCCCGCCTCGCTGTTCGGCGTCTCGCAGACGAGCACGTCCGATCGCCGCACTTCGGCCGAGTCAAAGGCGTCGCGGCACCCCGCGATACGCTCGTGCACGACGCGGCTCTCGTCGGATACCGCGTCGGCGAGCGAGACGATCTCGCCATCCCCCTGCGATCCCGGACCATGGCCCTGCGACCGCGGAAAGGTGATGATCGCGAGCCGGCGGTGGCCGAGCGCCAGCAGGTGTGCGACGACCGCCCGCATCGCGGCGCGATCGTCGGTCAGAACGCCGGCAAGGTCGGGCGCGTCGAAATCGACCGCCACCGTCGGCAACCCGCGCGCGAGCGCCTGGCGGATCGCCGGGTGGTTCTTGTAGGGCGCGTTCAGGATATAGCCGTCGACGATCGCGGTCAGCGTGTCGCGCCGGGCGGGATCGGCTTGGAGCGGGATCAGGACCATGTTGGCGCCTTCCTCCTCGCACACGGTGGAGATGCCGCGCAGAAAGGCGATGTCGTGCGCGTCGGTGAAGGCGTAGCTCAGCTGGTCGTTGAACAGGACGCCGATCGCGCCGCACCGGCCGGTGCGCAGCGACCGCGCGGCGGGGTTGGGGCCGTCATAGTTGACGGTGCGCGCGTGCGCGATGATGCGGTCGCGCAGCGCCTTGGAGACCTTGGCGGGATTGTTGTACGCGTTGGACACGGAGGTATGGGTCACGCCCAGGTCGGACGCGATCGATTTCAGTGTGGCTCGCTTGGCCCGCACCATTCCCCTCCTGCCGATCGGCGTCGGACGTGAGCCTAGTCGGCCGGGTTGACACAGACAACCGGGCGATTTTAACGATAAACCCCGCGAACGAGGAGAGACCTGCACCTGATGGTCGGCGTGTCCAAAGCCTCGCGCGCGGCGATCTCCGCACTGCTGTTCGCGACCGCACCGGTGATGCCGGCGGTGCCGGTCGCGGCCGAGCGCGCCGGTCCCGTCCCCGCCGACCGCCTGCCCGTCAACCTTGCCCATCTGGATCATCTGTTCGCGGAGGCGGTGGTCGGGGGCGAGCGGGTGGGGGTGCTCAACATCTACAGCGTCGCGCCCCTCTATCGCTTCGCGATCGAGCCACGGGAGGGCTATGCCTGCGTCGACGACGCGGCGCGCGCGCTGGTGCTGCTCGCCGCGATGCCGCAGGCCGCGCCGGCGCGGCTGCGCCAGCTGGATCTGCTGACCCGGTTCGTGCTGCGGATGCAGGCGGAGAACGGCTATTTCCACAATTTCATCTGGGCCGACGGGCGGATCAACCGCGGGTATCGGACCTCGCGCGCCGAGCTCAACTGGTGGTCGCTGCGCGCGCTCTGGGGGCTGGAGGCGGCGCTCGGCCGTCTGCCGGCGGGCGACACGGCGGCGCGCGCGCGCCGCGCCGCCGACCGGCTGGTCGCCAACCTGATCCGCGACCTGCCGGCGGACCGCCGGGCGCTGGAGTCGATCAATGGCGTGACGGTTCCGACCTGGCTGCCCTCCGGCTCCGGCGCCGATGCCGGCGCCGCGGCGATCCTGGGACTTGTTCCGCATTACCGGCGCAGCCCGGACCCGGCGACGCGCGCGCTGCTCGGGCGGCTGGGTGACGGACTGGTCGCGATGCGTGCCGGCGATGCGCGGCGCTTCCCGCACGGGGCGCATCTCAGCTGGCGCAACCAGTGGCACGGCTGGGGCAATGCGCAGGCCTATGCGCTGCTGCGCGCGGGCGCGGCGCTGGACCGGACCGATTTCACCGCGAGCGCGCTTGCCGAGGTTGACGGCTTCTACCCCTATCTGCTCCGCCGCGGCATGCTGTCCTCCTTCTCGCTCCGGACGGTCGGCGGGCGGACGACACCGGTCGAGGTGCGGCGCTTTCCGCAGATCGCCTACGGGATCAGCCCCATGGTGCTCGCCGCCGCCGAGGCCTATCGGGTCACCGGGCAACGCCGCTACCGCGACACCGCCCGGCGGCTCGCGGGATGGTTCGCCGGTGACAACGCCGCCCGCCGCCCGATCTACGACCCGGCGACCGGCCGCGTGTCCGACGGGATCAACGGCCCGGCGTCCGTCAACCGGGACGCGGGCGCCGAGTCGACGGTGGAGGCGCTGCTGGCGCTCACCGCGCTGAACGGAACGCCGTTGCCGTGACCGTCCGCCGGGACCTCCTGCGGCTGGGGCTCGGCGGATTGGCGCTCGGCGGGCTGGAGCTTGCCGGCTGCGCGCCGCGCGGTAGCGGCAGGCGCACGGACGTCATCCGCCTGTGGGTCTCACCCAACGAGGCGGAGGAGGCGTTCTGGAAGGTGGCGGTGGCGCGCTGGAACGCGCGGGGGCGCGGTCTGCCGGTGACGTTCACGACCATCCCCACCGCGGGCAGCTCGGAGGACACGCTCCTGTCGGCGCTGGTCGCGGGCACCGAACCGGACCTGTCCACCAACATCTTCTCCGGCTTCGCGGTGCAGCTCGCCGCCCTGGGCCAGGTCGTCGATCTCGCCGCCATGCCCGGCTACGCCGATCTGGTCGCCCGCCGCCGCATGGAGGCGATCGTGCCGGGCTGGACGCAGGGCGGACAAGCGTGCGCGCTGCCGATCTATTCCAGCCCGACGCTGCTGTGGTGGCGCGCGGACCTGCTGGAGGCGCACGGCCTGTCGGCACCGCCGCGGACCTTTGACGAGGTCTACGCCTTTTCCGAACGCTACGGCCGCGCCGGGTCGCGCTACGGCATGCAGGTGGTCGCGGGGCGCGACTGGCGCGACCGCTGGTTCGACTTCATCTCCTTCTACTATGCCGCCTCGGGCGGGCAGCCCTATCTGCGCGGCGCGCACGCGCTGTACGACAATCCGGCGGGGCTGGCCGCGGCGACCTTCATGGACCGGATGTTCCGGCGGGGCTGGACCGCGCTCGACTTCGACGCGGAGGAGCCGCTCGTCTCCGGCCTGGCGGCGGGTGCGGTGCGGGGACCGTGGGATGTCGAGCGGTTCGCCAACATCTACCCGGACACGCTCGCGCGGATCGCGGTCGGGCCGATGATCGCGCGGGACGCGTCGCCGGGCCCTGCCTCGACCTTCTCCGACAGCAAGGGCGCGGTCATCTTCAAGACCAGCCGGGTGGCGCGCGAGGCGTTCGGCTTCCTCGCCTGGGTGCTGGGCGACGAGGAGCTGGACCTGCTCTGGCTCCGGCGGACGGGGCTGTCGCCCGCCCGCGGCGACCTGTCGGACAACCCGCGCTTCGCCGACTATTACCGCACCAGCCCGATCGCCCGCGCCTATGCCGAACACGTCGCCAACGCGCGGCCGCCCGCCCTGTCCGAGCACACGATCGATATCCAGAAGATCATGTCGTCCCGGCTGGTGGAGCCGCTGATGACCGGGCAATCGCCGCCCGCCGCCGCGCTGGCCGACGCGGCCGCCGCGACCGACCGGCTGTTGGCGGCGCAGGCGTGAGCGCCCGGCCGCGATTGTCGCGCGAGGCGGCGGTCGGCCTGTCGCTGGCGCTCGCCTACCTGCTCTTCGCGGCGGTGTTCTGGGCCTATCCCTTCTTCTGGCTCGCCAGGCTGTCGGTCACCCAGTGGCGCTTCTTCGACGAGCCCGTCTTCACCGGTGCGCGCAACCTCGTGCGGACGATGCGCGATCCACAGTTCCTAGGCGCGCTGTGGAACGTCGTCCGGTTCCTCGCCTTCTACCTGCCCGTCGCGTTCGGCGGCGCGCTGCTGGTGGCGTTCGGGCTGCGGCATGTGGGGCGAGGCAGGGCGTTCGTGGCGCTGTGCTTTCTCCTCTCCAACGTGTCCTCGGGCGTCGCGCTCTCGCTGGTCTTCACCAAGATCTTCAGCTCGACCGGGCCGCTCAACGCCCTGCTGTACGACCTGGCGGGCGTGCGCATCCCGTGGACCAATCACCCGACGCTGGCGATGCTGGCCATCGCGCTGGTGGTCGCGTGGAAGTTCGTCGGCTATTACGGGCTGATCCTATATTCGGGGCTGCTGGCCATCCCTGAGGAGATCGGCGACGCGGCCAGGCTGGACCATGCCGGGCTGCTGACCCGGCTGGTCCGCATCGTCCTGCCGATGATCAACGCGCAGCTGATGATGGTGCTGGTGTTCGCGATCCTGGTCTCGTTCGGGCTGTTCACCGAGCCGTTCCTGATCACCGGCGGCGGCCCCGCCGACAGCACGGTGACGCCGCAGATGATGATCTACGAGACCGCGTTCCGCCGGCTCCAGCCCAGCCATGCGGCGACCATGAGCATCGTCGTGTCGGTCGCGAGCTACCTCCTGATCGCGGCGGCGCGGCGGCTGTGGGAGAAGAAGGTGGTGCTGGCATGAGGATCGGTTCGCGGGGCGTCGGCGGCTGGGCCGCGACGATCGGCATCTACGCGCTGGCGCTGACCTGGCTCTACCCGTTCGCCTGGATGGTCGCCGCGTCGCTGAAGCCGACCGCGCAGATCTACACCACCGCGCTGTTCGCGGGCGACTGGACGCTGGACAATTTCCGCTTCCTGTTCGCCACCGCCGACAAGCTCGACCGGCCGTTCGTGCAGGCGCTCGCGATCTCGGGGCTGGTCACGCTGACCGTCACCGCCTCCGTGCTGCTGACGTCGGCCTTTGTCGCCTTCGCGCTCGCCCGGCTGCGCTTTCCCGGTGCCAAGCTGTTCGGCGACTTTCTGCTGCTCCAGATGGTCATTCCGACCACCATGTTCATCCTGCCCTTGTTCGTGCTGGTGAAGCAGCTCGGGCTGCTCAATTCGCTGGGCGCGCTGATCCTGCCCTCGGCGATGTCGGGATGGGGCATTTACATGATGGCGCAATCGTTCAAGGCGATGCCGGAAGAGTATTTCGATGCCGCGCGGCTCGACCGCGCCAGCCTGTGGCAGACGGTGATCAGGGTCGTCGTGCCGCTCAACAAGTCGATCATCGCGATCGTCGCGCTGTTCACCTTCACCGGCACCTGGGACAATTTCCTGTGGCCGCTGATCGTCATCTCCGACACCGACCGCATGCCGCTCGCGGTGCTGCTGGCGACCTTCTCCAAACAATATGGCGGCTATGCCGGGCCGGTGATGGCGGGGGCGGTGCTGCAGACGCTGCCGCTGGTGGTGCTGTTCGTCCTGTTCCGCCGCCACTTCCTCCAGGGCATGGCCCTGACGCTGAAGTGACCGCGCGCCAGGCACGGCGGCTCGCGCCGGTCGCGCGATCGCGCTAGATCGGCAGGAACGCGAGCGGGAGGTCCAGGCATGGCGGCCGAGACATTCGACGGGCTGGATGTCCTGTTCTTCCCATCGGCGGAGGCGCTGCACCGCTGGCTGTCTGCCGCACCGCGCGACCTGCCCGGCATCTGGCTGAAGCTGGCGAAGAAGACCGCGGGGGTGGCAAGCGTCGCCAAGGCCGAGGCGGTCGATGCCGGTCTTTGCCATGGCTGGATCGACGGGCAGCAGCGGCCGTACGACGACGCGTTCTGGCTGACCCGCTTCACGCCCCGCCGCAGGAAGAGCCGCTGGTCGGAGGTCAACCGCACCCGCGCCGAGCAGTTGATGGCGGAAGGGCGGGTATCCGCCGCGGGGAGGGCGGAGATCGATGCGGCCCGCGCCGACGGTCGGTGGGACGCGGCCTACGCGCCGGCCAGCACCGCCGCGCCGTGCCCGGTCCTGCGCGCGGCGCTGGACGGATCGCCCGTCGCCGCGGAGGCGTTCGCGCGGCTCCGCGCCGCGGAGCGCTATTCCATCCTCTACCGGCTCGCCAACCTCAAGACGGAGGAGAGCCGCGCCCGGCGCGTCGCTGCGATCGTGGCGTCGTTCGAGGAGGCGGCCTTTCCCCAAGGGGCGGGATGACGCGGGCGGTGGCGATCCAAGGCACAAGGGACTATTGCGCAGGCACCCGCATGCCGCGTTGCCGCGCCTACGGGATCGGCTCGGCCGGTCGGTGCGGGCCCCGTGTGCCGGCTTGCGGCCCTTGCCGTTGCGCGTCGATCCGTCGCCGTCCGGTGTGGCGAGGCGGGAGGGATCGCCGATGATCGGCCTGTCGAACGCCGCGGATGCCCCGCCCTGCCGCTCGGCTCCGCCCGCCGATCGACCGCCCGCCGATCGACCGCCCGCCGATCGACCGCCCGGCGCCGCGGCCCGGACGCCGCCCGCGCTTCTGTCGGCCGTGCTGGCCTTTATCGAGGCGCGAGGAGGTGGGCAGGGCGGGTTCCGGACGCCGATGCCCGGGGTCCATATCGTTCGCTCGTTCGGGCACATGCCGGCGATCCGCAACATCTACCGGCCCTCGCTGTGCGTCGTGCTGAAGGGCGCCAAGGAGCTGCTGTTCGGCGACACGACGCTCAGGTACGAGGAGATGGAATGCCTGGTCGTGAGCGTCGACGTTCCCGCCAGCGGGCGGGTGATCGGCGCGACGGAGGCCGAACCCTATCTGGGCATGGTGATCGACGTCGACGTGGCGTCGCTGCGCGAGGTGCTGCAGCAGCTCGCGGAGCCGCCCGCCCCGAACCCGGCTGCCGGACCGTGCGCCTGTATCGGCCCGGTCGACGCCGCGCTGGCCGACTGCGTCATGCGGCTCGCGCGCCTCGCGCGGATGCCGGACGCGGTTCCCATCCTCTATCCCGCGATTATGCGGGAGCTGTATTACTGGCTGTTGACGGGTCCCCATGGCGGCGAGCTGGCCAAGCTGGCGATGCCGGACACGCAGGCGGAGCGGGTGGCCCGGTCCATCCACTATCTGCGCGACCATTATGGCGAAACGCTGCGGGTCGAGCGGCTGGCGGAGGTGGCGCGGATGAGCGCCTCGTCCTTCCACCAGCATTTCAAGGCGATGACGTCGATGACGCCCGTGCAGTACCAGAAGCAGCTGCGCCTGCTGGAAGCGCGGCGCCTGATGGTGTCGGAGGCCGCCACCGTGTCGGCGGCCGCCTACCGCGTCGGGTATGAGAGTCCGTCGCAGTTCAGCCGCGACTATGCGCGCGCGTTCGGGGCGGCACCCAAGCGCGACGTGACGAGCTTCAAGGCGCTGCTGGCGGTGGGAACACGGTAGCGCGCGGGCGCTCGCAGGATCGGGCAAGGAAGTTCCGGCTTCGGGCATGGAGCTCTGCCCTGCGGACACTATCCGGGGATGCCGCACCGGCATCTTCGAAGAGGCGACCGCCATGACCCGTTGGACCCGTTCCCACATGCCGTCCCAGACCGGCCGCGTCGCGGTCGTCACGGGCACCGGCGGCCTCGGCTACCAGGACGCGCTGGCGCTCGCCGGCGCGGGTGCGGCGGTGATCGTCGCCGGCCGCGACCCGCGCAAGGGCCGCGCCGCGGTTGAGCGGATCCGCGCCCAGCTGCCGCCCGCCACCGTCCGGTTCGAGCCGCTCGACCTCGCGGACCTCGCGTCGGTGGCGGCGTTCGCCAAACGGTTGGAGGCTCGGCACGACGGGCTGGACCTGCTCGTCAACAATGCGGGCGTGATGGTGCCCCCGCGGCGGCGGGTCACGGCGGACGGGTTCGAGCTGCAGCTGGGCACCAACCATCTCGGCCATTTCGCGCTGACCGCCCACCTGCTTCCGCTCCTGCGCCGCGGCCGGGACGCGCGCGTGGTCTCGCTGTCGAGCGTCGCCGCGCCGCAAGGTGCGATCGACTTCGACGACCTCAACGCGGAAGCGCGATACCGGCCCATGCCCGCCTACGCCCAGTCGAAGCTCGCCTGCCTCATGTTCGCGTTCGAGCTGCAACGGCGAAGCATTGCGGGCGGCTGGCGCATCGCCAGCATCGCCGCCCATCCGGGCGTCTCGCGTACCGACCTGCTGCACAACGGTCCCGGCCGCTGGAGCGTGCACGGTGTTATCCGCAGCGCGCTTCCCTTTCTCTTTCAGCCGGCGGCAAAGGGCGCGCTGCCGACGTTGTTCGCGGCGACCTCGCCCGACGCGCGGCCCGGCGGCTGTTACGGCCCGAACGGGATCGCGGAACTGCGCGGCTACCCGGCCCCGGCGAAGATACCTCCGCAAGCGCTGGACGAGGCCGCCGCCGCCCGCCTGTGGCACATGTCCGAAACGCTGACCGGCGTGCGGTTCTGATGGGGGAACGCTGATGCCGCCGGCCCCATGTCACGACGGTGGATGCGGGACCGGCGGCTGGAGCGCGGACTTAAGTGAGCGCGCCGCCATCGACGTTGAGGATGGCGCCGGTGATCTGCCGGGCGGCGGGGCTCGCCAGAAAGGCGACCGCGGCGGCGACGTCCTCCGGCTGGCCGTAGCGGCCGAGCGGGATGAGCCCGCGCTGGAAATCCGCGAACTCGCCCGTATCCGGGTTCATCTCGGTGTTGGTCGATCCCGGCTGCACCAGGTTCACGGTGATGTCGCGCGGGCCCAGTTCGCGCGCGAGGCCGCGGTTGAACGATTGCAGCGCCGACTTGGTCATGAAGTACACCGTGCCCGGCGTGCCGACGATGCGGTCCGCACCAGCCGATCCGATGGTGATGATGCGGCCGCCGGTGCCGAGATGCGGGATCGCCGCTTTGGCCGCGAGTACCGGTCCGCGCACGTTCACCGCGAGCAGTGCGTCCAGGTCCTCCACCGCGAAGTCGGCAATGTCGCTGTAGCGCGCGATGCCGGCGTTGTTGACCAGTATGTCCAATCCGCCAAGAGCGCGCGCCGCTTCGTCGACGGACCTCTGGATCGCCGCGGGATCGGCGCTGTCCGCCTGGATCGCGGCGCCCTTGCGACCCTTGCTCTCGACCACGCGTACCACCTCACCCGCGCGGTCGGCGGAGCGTTCAAAGGTGATCGCCACGTCCGCGCCCTTGTCGGCGAGCGCGATCGCGATCGCCGCGCCGATCCCGCGTGACCCACCCGTGACCAAGGCCCGCTTGCCAGCCAGTTCTTGCATGTCATCTACCTTTCCGTATCGATCGACACAGAATAGGTGCATACGTTGCAAACGGCTTTCAACCTTTTATGTATCGATCGATGCAAAAGATTGTGGAAGGTGCGGAGAAGGGCGCAGCGGGCATCCGTGCGCGCGGCCGGCCGCGCGCGTTCGATCGCGACGCGGCGCTGGGGGCGGCGATGCGGCTGTTCTGGGCCCGCGGCTATTCCGCCACATCGATCGCCGATCTCACCGCGGCGATGGGGATCGGATCGCCCAGCCTGTACGCGGCCTTCGGCTCCAAGGAAGCGCTCTATGCCGAGGCTCTGGACCATTACCGCAAGGAGCATGAGGCGATCGCCTGGGACGGCTTCTTCGCGGCCCCGACCGCTCGCGAGGCGGTGGCGGCGTTCCTGCACGACTCGGCGGCCGGACTGGCCCGCACTCCCGATGGTTGCATGGTGACGCTGTCCGCAGTCGGCGGTGAGGGCTATGGCGAGCTGGGCGCGCTGGTGGCGGCGGCGCGCGCCGCGACGCTCGACCGCGTCAGGGCGCGGCTGGAACAGGGCGCGGCGGCGGGGGAGATCCCGGCGGCGGTCGACCTCCACGCGTTGGCGCGTTTCGTGCAGACGGTGCAGAACGGCATGTCGCTCCTGGCCCGCGACGGGGCGAGCGCGGCCGAACTGGACAGCGTCGCCGCGACCGCGATGCTCGGCTGGGACGGCCGCATGGGCCGGGGTGCGGGCAGCTGATCCGGGCGGGACCGATCAGAAGGCCGTATCCAGACTAATCCGCACGGTGCGCGGCCGTAGCGGCGTGACCTGCCCACGCCCCACGGCCAACGGCGTGCCGAGGGCGAAGCGGTTGCCGACCGCGTCGGTGAGGTTGGTGATTCCCAACGTGATGCCAAGCCCCGGACGCCCCACCCGCACGGTTGCGGCACTGTCCAGGTAATCGCCCTGTTCCTCGCCCAGCACGGGGCCGATCCCCAGCCGGGACCCGCCGACGTAGCGGACCCAGGCGTCGGCCTTCAGCGTCGTGCCCGCCGCTAGCCGACGGTTCCACCCGATGCCCGCGCGCGCGGTGACGCCCGCGATGTTGGGCACCTGGCGGCCGCGTAGCGCGAGCAGCTGCGACGCGGTGACCGCCCCCGGCACCAGCCCGCCGGCGCGATCGAACGCGGAGAGCGGGGCGGTGCCCGGGAACAGCCGGGCAAGGCCGGTCGCAGGCTGGGTCACGCGGCTGTCGTTGTAGAGCAGCGCGCCCTCCAGCCTCAGCGCGCCGGGCAGGGCCGCACCGGCGACCACCCCGGCGGTCCAGATCCTGCCGTTGCCGATGTTGGCGGTGCTGGGCAGGCCGAAGCCGTCGATGAAGTCGGCCTGGATGTCGCGCCAGCGGGTGTAGGCGATACTGGCGGCAAGGTCGAAGCGGCCCGCCCCCGGCCGGCCGTGCCGCACCCCGCCTTCCAGCGTCGCGACCCGGTCGTTGCGGAAGCGGCGCACGAAATCGCCTTCGATCGCGAGCCCGCCGGGGCGAAAGCCCTGCTGGTAGCGGAGGTAGAGGCTGATGTCGGGCAGGATCGCCGCGTTGAGCGAGGCGGACGGCAGGAAAGCGGTCTCCAGCCGGTCGGCGACCACGCCGGCGCGCGCCGACGCGATCGCGGGCGCGACGTCCTCGCCCTCGCCGCCCAGGGACGAACGGGTGACGCGCCCGCCGGCGGTCGCCAGCAATCCGGGGCGCAGCGCGACGCTGCCTTCGCCGTAGAGGGTCAGCTCCCCCACTCGGTTCACGACGCCGGTCACCGGCGCCAGCGCCTCCGGCCTGCCCAGCGAGCGGGACAGGCGGGTGCGGTTGCCTGTGTAGCTCAACCCCGCCAGCCAGCCCGCGCCGTCGTCGCGGGTGCGCCACACGCGGGTCTCGTTGGCGATCATCCGGGTGCGGTTGGCCTGGGCGAACAGCCGGGGCGCCTCGCCCGCCCCGGTCGCGTCGTACCGTTCCGCCAGGCTCTGCCGCGCCCAACCGGTGGAGCTGCGCAGCCGCACCGCGCCGATCCGCCCGGTGGCGACCAGCTGCGCCTGCGCATAGTCGGCCGCGAAGCCTTCGCCGACCGGCGCCGCGCGCGTGAGCGGCGGTGCGTCGCGATCGGCATATTGGCTGTCGCGCCCCCGGGTCCGTTGGGCCAGGCCGATCAGGTCCACCGTCCAGGCGTCGGCCGCGATCCAGCGCAGCGCGGCGCGCCCACCGCCGATGCGGGTGCGGTTGACGTCGCGGCGACCGATCGCGGGCTTGTCGATATAGCCGCCCTCGTCCGACGCGTCGGCCACCACCCGCACCGCGAGCCGGCCGGGCGCGATCGGCAGGTTGAGGACGGCCCCGGTATCTCGGCTGCCGGCGCCGTGGGCGGTCGCGGCGCCGCCGATCGTCGCGCTCGCCTCGACTCGGTCCGGGGCGGGCGCGCGCGGCACCAGCCGGACGATGCCGCCGAGCGAGCCCGAGCCGTAGAGCGTGCCCTGCGGCCCTTCCAGGATCTCGACCGCTTCCAGGTCGGACAGGCGCAGGTCGGGATCGGGTGCGCTGTAGCTGAGCCGCAGGTCGCCGAGATACTGGCCCACCGTCGCCTGGGTCGGCCCGGTGAAGCTCGAATCGGCGATGCCGCGGATGAACAGCTTGTTGCGGCCGCTGCCCAGATAGGTCGAGGACAGGCTGGCGACCCGCGCGACCAGCCGGTCGGTGCCGCCGACCCCCCCGAACGCCAGCGTCGGCCCGTCGACCCGCGACAGCTGCGCCGCCAGCCGGTCGCGGGTGAGATCGCGCTTGCTGGCGGTGACGACGATGTCGGGCCCGCGATCGGCGGTCGGCGGCGGCGGAGCGGCCCGGCGCGCGGGGCCGATCGGCCGCGCTTCCGGCCCGGTGCGAACCAGGCGCCACGCCCCGGGCCCGATCGGCTCGGCGCGCGCGCCCGCCACGCGCGCGAGCCGGGCGAGCGCCTGCCGCACCGTCATCCTGCCCTTCAATGCGGGCACCCGAACCCGCCACAATCCAGGATCCGGCACCGTCACGCTGATCGGCGCCGCGCGGCCCAGCGCCAGCACCGCATCGCCCAACCGCCCCGCCGGAACGGCCAGAACCAGCGTTTGTGCTTCTGCGGCGGCAGGCACGGCGAGCGCGGCGGCGACCAGACCGGCGCGCGCGATCATCGCGCCGGCTCCAGCCTCCACCCGCCCCCAACCTGCACCACCCGAACCCCCAGCAGCGCGCCCAGCAGCGCCGGGTCGCGTCGGATCGGCACCGTGGCCAGCGTCGCACGGACGACGCGTGCCTCCAGACCGGGCGCCACCGTCACCCGCCGTCCGAGCAGCCGTTCCAGG
>Ga0325400_1001047_pt1 | contig 22249 bp, 17 predicted proteins | sample PopdelMetagenome_2_FD_205662 | JGI IMG/M metagenome (GOLD analysis project Ga0325400, IMG submission 205662) | Populus deltoides microbial communities from Bellville, Georgia, United States - Xylem-PdKOR-R1 | ecosystem: Host-associated > Plants > Phyllosphere > Stem > Wood/Secondary xylem...
TAATGGTTTTGATATAAGTTTGAAATAAAACTCAACCATATTATAAAGTCCACAAATTAATATGTCAATGTACACGCATGTCCCTCCTCTTCTCCACGTCATGTACAGCAGAGGCGTTGCAGGGAATCAGGAATCAAGGCAGAGTCTTTGTGGTGGCAGAGAACCCCAAAAGTCTATGGGTTTTAATGGACACGTATGTTCCTCTTCTCCGTGACACTTCACCTTTTTTAACTTCGTTGTTGCTGCCAGCAAACAGACAATAATGTAACACTGTCAATCAATATCAGTATCAATGAACATACAACAATATCATGCGAAGAGTTATATTATCGTTTTTTTTGTGTGCTAGTGAATTTCTAGGTGTGTTTGGAATAGAATTTTAAATTGTTTTTCTATTTAAAAATATATTAAAATAATATTATTTTATTTTTAAAAATTTATTTTTAATTTTTTCATATCAAAACTATCAAAAACAAATAAAAATTATTCATTTAAAAATTATTTTTAACATCTACTTATTATATTTTTATTTTTTTTAACTACTTGTAATGGTATATTTGAAGGGATGCAGCTCCCATTTGGGATTGGGGCACGAAGAAAAATCAGCTAAAATTTAATTTAATTTTTTGATGTTTTTGGTTGTTTTGATGTACTGATATTAAAAATAAATTTAAAAAATAAAAAAGTTTATTTTAATTAAAATTATTTAAAAAAAAACAATAACTATACTGTATAGCACTAATATTTGTATTTGGGTGCGAGATTTGGTGAGTTTCAGTTACAATCACATGTTTTTGATGTCAGAATGGAACAGAGTAAGCAAATTTTATGGTTAGGTGGGCTGTGACTCGCGTTTGGCGAGGATAGTTTCCACCCTTCCAAGGGGCGGTGTATCGAGAGGTTTCCGGTGGATGGAGGAGGAAAATGGCAGCAAAAATGCATGGATGGAATCTATTAATACCATGTATAATTGCATCATTGATTTTTATAATTGTATAAGAATTAATTTTTTTTAGAAAAAACACTATCTGTAATATCTTAAAAATACAAAACAAATTATTCGAAATTTTATTTTAAATATGTATATTTATCAAGTGATTTTCTATTAGTTTAAATGAAAAAAAAAGAGTAATAGAAATGCGTCGAGGAGGCACTAAAATGAGACAATTTCATGAAACAAAGCAAAATTTGACCGAATGTATTAATGTACTATATAGTAAGCAATTAATGAAGGGGGACTTGCTCTAGGCTGTGTGATGTAGTGAGAAGTGAACACGTGTACTTTTTCATATTTGACCACCGTCGGCTCAATCGTGCCAGGCAAGACAACCTCGTCTAAACAATAAACATATATAATTTATATAGTTCTTGTCATCTTGGTTCGAACAATATTTTGAAAAGATGGTTATGTAGATGAGTATGCAATATAAAATTAAGGAATATCATTAGTGACATGCAACGACATGGGTCCGTACACACTAATATATAGATTACATATTTCCAAAGTTTGGAAGTTACGATGATTTTTTTTTAAAAAAAATATTTATTATTATTATTATATAAGATTTATTTTTAATATTACTATATTAAAATAATTTAAAAATATTAAAAAAATTCAAAAATTAGCAAAACATAAATTGAACAACTACCTTCATGTCTTAACTCTTACGATGTACTTACTATTAATTATTTTTTAATATTTTTTGAATTATTTCTAACTATAAAAAATCTAATAAAATATCCTATCAAGTTATTAAATCTAAACCGGTTCATGATTATTTACTTTTATGTTTTAAAAATATTTTTTAAAAATTAATTTTTTTAATATTTTTAAATCATTTTGATGTGTTAATATAAAAATAATTTTAAAAAATAAAATAAAAATATCGTTACAAAATAACTCACGGAAAGCCAAGCAACGTTTAAAATCACCATTACTGACTCCCACGATACACTTGCTATTCACTAATTTGCAACGTTTTTTGAATTATTTTTCAATGATAAAAAAAACGCAATAAAGTGTCGGTGCGTCAAGGTCCATGCACATGTGCCAAATGGGGAAGGCAGCTGCTGTTTGACTTGTTGAAAAGGTTTACACCTACCCAAAAAAATCTATTTATACCATTCACACAGATGAGAGAAAATGGGATCATTATACCTTCGAAAACATGTGCTCATGACTCCGAGTTTCTTGTTATTTTTTAAAATATTTTTTATTTTTAAAATTAATATATTAAAATAATTTAAAATATTAATTTTTTATAAAAAAATTTAAATTTTTATAAAACATGCTTTACATCGTATTTCTAAATATGGTAGCTAAGACTCCGTGTATTAAAATGAAGAATTCATGAAAAACATTGCAGCACTCTTTACATAGTGCATAGAAAAATTGAGGTTTATTATTATTTTTTAAAATAAATCTCAGAATAATACGTGTCAAAGTTCTAGAAAAAAATTTTAAGACTTTTACTATTTGTTAAATCTGTCTGATTTGATAAATTAGGGTTTCAAATCAGACTGAAATCAAACTTTTACTTAAATTAAACAAGATATTAACCTAATAAAATTTATTCTATTTAGTTAGAGATTGAGCTTGTTTGGCTCTGTGGTTCAACCTGTTTTTAACTGAATTTTAATTTTTTTTTTACTAAAATTGAGTGTGGTTTGTACTTTTTGGATCGTTTTGATGTGCTGATGTCAAAAATGATTTTTAAAAAATAAAAAAACATCATTAACATGTATTTCGGTACGAAAAGTTATTTGAGAAGTAACCACTACCACACTACCAAATACGCAGTTAATGGTTTATTGTACCTAATCAAATTTGATTAGATTAGTGGTTAAAAAAAATACATAAAAATATTGTTTTAATAAAAATAATTAATATAGATTAATCTAATAATTTATAAATTAACCTGAAAGTATGATGAAATAATTTTTTTTAAGGTTAGTATTCAAAAAGCACAAGTGCATGGGAAAGAAACTAAAAACTTACAGTATTTACTTGTAACGTACAAAAAGCACGCAGTCTCATCATTTTGAGGCCATCCTCAAGTGTCGAGGGCCCCTTTGCACTTCACTAATAGCAGGAGCAAACAGAACACTAAACCTTCAACGGCAGAATCATAGCTGGATGCTCCTCCTCCTCCTCCTCCTCCACTTTCCTTCTCTCGACCCTCTCCCTCTCCCTTTCTTCTCTTTCAAAAAGGCAAGCAGAGAGACACCACAAAATGTCAACCTCCACCTCCACCTCCACCTCCATCACAATATTATTATTCTTCCTCTTATCCTACGCACCCGCCCTCCACTTCTCCTCCACCTCTTCTCCTCATAACCGTAGGATCCTGCACCAACCATTCTTCCCTGAAGGCTCCATTCCTCCCACCGAACCTCCATCTTCCTCCCCACCTTCCCCGCCATCTTCAACAACTCCCCAAATCCCATTTTCCACTTCTACCCCTAACCCACCCCCCTTTTTCCCTTCCTACCCTTCTCCTCCACCCCCTCCTTCTCCTACCACATTCGCATCTTTCCCTGCCAATATCTCCTCTCTTATCCTCCCCCAGTCTTCCAAGCCCAAACCCACTTCCCAAAAACCCCTCCTCGTCGCCATCTCTGCAGTCATCTCTGCTCTCATTGTCTTGTCCATTACTATTATCGTTTACTACGCTCGTCGCCGGGGAAACCGCAGTAACTTCTCCGATGACAAGACTTACACTGGATCCAATATCAGCAGCAGAAATGCAGATACGAGAGTAATTGGGACTAGTAATAACAGCTATAAACTATCAATTACTTCAACTAGTTCCAACTTTCTCTACATGGGCACTTTAGTAAATTCAACGAGGCTAGACGAAAGCTCCGATGGGTCGGACCGTCGGAAACTGGAGTCTCCGGAGCTCCGGCCCCTTCCACCACTCAACAAGGAGAATTCCACGCAGAAGTCTGGAAATGGAGAAGTTGGGTATATTAGTACTACTACTACTAATAGTAGGGATGGGCGTGAGGAGGATGAGGAGGATGAGGAGGAGTTTTACTCACCGCGAGGATCTTTAGGCGGTAGAGACAGCCCCAGCGGGGCAGGATCCGGGTCTAGAAGAGTGTTTGCTGCTGGTTTAGGTTTTGATGAAAAAAGTATTGATTCTTCGAGCTCGTATTCGTCTTCCACTTCAGCTTCTCCTTCTCGGTCACAGTCTCTCAGTATATCACCGCCACTAAGTTTGAGTTCCACACCAAAATCACATACTCTACTTGCTGCTCAATCACAACCGCCGCCACCACCAATGATGGATGTTGATAATGAGAGGAAATCTCCTTCTTCGGCTTCATCTCCAGATGTTTCGCCTAGAAATGTGCTGTCTTCGGCTTCTACTTCTCCTAGAGTATCGCATCGAAACAATGTGCTTATGCGGTCTCCATCTTTATCTCCAGCTAGAATATTGAATAACAATTTGTCCCAAAATACACCGTCCAGTTCACCATCTTCAGTTTCTTCTTCACCTGGTAGAGCACTGAACGATTCAGCTCCATTTAACGCGCAGTCTCCGTCCTTGTCCTCTGTTTCTACATCACCTGGCAATGGAGTTTTGGAGAAGACCCCGCCCCTCATAATATCATTTGGTTTGGATCAAACTGCTCAGTCTCCTTCACTGTCTATTGTTTCTACTTCACCAGAAAGAGGTCTCGAGAAGAGCCCACCTCCATCTCCAATAGTTTCAAATGTTTTGGGTCGAATTCAGATGATGTTTCCTTCATTGTCAGCATCCAAGAGCTCATTTTCATCTACCAGAATTTCGTATGTTTCGGATCATGATAAGATGTCTCCTACATTATTATCTTCAGCTTCTTCTTCGCCAGATAGAAAGAGCCCAGATGCATCACCAAGAATGACTTCTAGTGTTTTAGGTCTAAATGCAAGAATTAGTAATGTTTTGGAGCAGCCTATGTCAGGTCCACCACCACCACCACCACCACCTCCTCCTCCTCCTCCTCCTCCTCTATCAATACTGCAACCACAAAGACAATGGGAAGCTCCCAGTGTTGATGCATCATCCACACCAACAGACCAACCAATTTCAAAGCCCCCAGCGCTTATACCGCCCTCAAGGCCTTTTGTATTACAAAGCACAACCAATGTGTCGCCAATTGAGTTGCCACCTAGTTCTAAAACAGTTGAGGATGCCGAGGAAACTCCTAAACCAAAGCTAAAGCCCTTGCACTGGGACAAAGTTAGAGCAAGCTCTGATCGCGAAATGGTGTGGGATCATCTCAAGTCTAGCTCTTTTAAGTAAGACGCTTAACCCTCTGTTACTTATTTTCTTGTGTTTTTTTTTTTTTTTTTTTTTTTTTTTTAAGTTCTATCTAAATAGATGACCAATCATCGTGGGACTTTTTATCTTAGAAAAAAAAATATTAAAACAATGTAAATATTTAAAAAATGAAAAAAAAATCTAAGATTACAGCAAATGAAATTAATAAATTCAGTTAATTTAATAATAAAATTAATAAATAATATATCTACAACAAATAAAGCGAAAAAAAAACAATTCAATATAAAAGATAAATGCATATTAATATTATAAAAATGTATCTTTATAATTTTTTTAAAATGTCTCAGTAAACTTATTTGTTAAAAAGTAAAAATTAAATTAGAATGAGATTATTGCATAGAAAAAAAATGAATCTCAATTCCATGATTGACAAAATTAAAAAGAAAACAATTTAAAAAACAAAAGAAATTAGCTCAAGTATGTCTGAGGTATGACATATGTGAATTCTAAAAACTACATCCTTTGAAGGAACCAAACATGAAAAATTTTTATTATCCGGTTTTAGCAAAAATCAAACCACATCTATAATCTAGTCATAAGATTGTGATAACTTCGTGGAAAACAAACTAAATAGAATCATGAAGCTCAATTCTCAAACTAGCCTAACATTGAAGGGTCAAATTAATAAAAAAAAAACTAAAAAGCAATGAAAAAAAACTGAGTCAAACCTAGTGAACCTGTTGTCCATGACCCGAGATATAATATCGAAATAGCTCTACAAAAAGAAAAGGTAAAAAAACAAAGAATATCAATTTTCGTCAAACCCAATGATGATGGATGAAATTAAAAATAAAATTAAAAATGATCGAAATCAATCCGGTCCAACCTTCAAAACTTGTGACATGAATCATGCGGTCGGAACACAGCATAAAAGCAAACAAAAAAAATAACAATGTAAAATTCCTAACCAACCAAAATAATTAGGGGTAAATTTGAAAAAAACAAATTCAAAAAAGAAAGGATAAAAAAGAAAAAAATGTAGATTTGAAAAGAATGAGAACCAAGTTTGACATAAAAAATCAAAAGGAATGAAATTGAAAAACAATTTTAATTAAGAAAAGGATAAAAATAACGAAAAATAACAATAAAAAAAATAAGGACTAAATTTGATATAAAAATAAAATGTTAGGGGATAAAATTGAAAAAAATAATTCAATAAAGGACTCAATATCAAATACATTACAATTAAAAGAATGAGGATCGAATTTGATATAAAAATCAAACGTTAATTCAATAAATGACTCAAGACCAAATACTTCGTAATTAAAAGAACGAGGACCTAATTTGAATGAACAAACAAATAACTAGACTTCTTTATTTTTGTGCAATGACTAGCATGTTTTTCTAGGAGGGGGGAGAGGAAAGAGGGAGGGAAGAAAAAACATGTTGACGAAGCTTAATCGCCGATCTTTTTATTGCACGTGTCTCACCACCGTAACGGGGGTGGTGAGGCACATCGAACGTCGTACCTAGCGGCGGTGTTCATAGTTGTTTTGGTGCAGCACACGCCACCCAGAAGGTGTGGGCGACATCCACTTGCTGGAACGTGCTAGGCATGCACCAACCACTTTTTAATTAAAATATTATTTTATATATAAATATTAAAAGATCTAATCACCTCTAAATCCTATATGAGAATAACAAAAAAGCCATAACAAAATAACTAAAGTGTTCTTGCATTCAAAGCCAAAAAAGATTATTTTTAGGGACATCTAAGTAATTTTACCCGACAAAAAATTCAAAAAACCCGAAAAGATCCTTGACCCAAGAAAAAACATTTTTTTTCCTTTTGGGTGATTAAGTAATTATATTGTGGATAAACGATGTAAAAATACTGATTAACCCCTCTTTTTCTATAATGACTAATAAGTTCTATAAAAAATACCTTCCTACCCCTAAATTCAAGCTTTGGGAGTTTGCCAACTAAGGGTAAATTAGTAATTTTTCTATGTGAATCCACGGTGAAATATAATATACGAGCTCTTTTAGTTTGTTATTTTGTATAACATGTATTATATTCTCTCTTCTCCTGTATGAATTGGTTGGTTGAATTGGGTGTTTTGCAGATTGAACGAAGAAATGATCGAAACACTGTTTGTTGTCAAAACACCAAAACCAAAGGCAACTACTCCTAATTCAGTTAGTCCAACAACTAGCCGAGAGAACAGGGTACTTGATCCCAAAAAGGCACAGAACATTGCAATTTTGCTCAGGGCACTCAATGTGACAATTGAGGAAGTCTGTGAAGGCCTGTTAGAAGGTAAATGTCCATTGATATGGCAGACATGCTCCAACAGTCTGCTTATTGTTGTGCTGCTTATTGGTTTATTTCATTTATCCGGGTTCTATCTGGGAATGAATTCTTGGCACATCTCCTTTGTTGCAAGAAAATAACCTTTCTAGGCTGTTTTTCATAACATATCTGATAGTTCGGATGAACCAGTATTTTATTGCTGAAGTCTCCTTTGCCTTGCTTAACTTAGTAAAAGATATTCAATTGTTTCTGGCCTCCGGAAGTACAAAGCATTGAATTTTGCTTCTAAAAGTCTAATTACAAATGAAACGCGGGTTAAATTTAGTTGAAAATGGTGGATAATAGAGTATTGATTGCTACAAACTAGAGCCTGGGCATAAATACTGGTGGAGATGCTTATCCCTGCTTATAGATTTTTTCATTTTGTGGTTCTAATTCAGTAAATGCCTCATTTTATCATTTTGTGCTGGATATGTTTCTTCCATCCTCTACTGCTGCTTCTTTTGGAGCTTCTTCTTTTTGTCTCTTTTATTTGTATCATGAGCGTGCAGTGACATTTCCATTTTCTGAATTACTGTTCCAGCAACTAAAGTAAGTCCCGCTTGTTATGCAGGTAATGTTGATACTCTTGGAACCGAACTTCTAGAAAGTTTATTGAAGATGGCGCCTACCAAAGAAGAGGAGCGTAAACTGAAAGAATACAAAGAGGATTCTCCAACGAAGCTTGGCCATGCTGAGAAATTTCTGAAGGCAGTGCTTGATGTACCCTTTGCATTTAAACGAGTGGATGCAATGCTTTACGTAGCCAATTTTGAGTCCGAGGTTGAGTACCTCAAGAAGTCCTTTGAAACTCTAGAGGTAAATAAAGTAGTCTAATCCTTTTCCTTCGATATTTTTGTTGCTTCTTTTTGCTTGTGGTATAATTGTAGTCATCAAGCCTACAATTTATGCGCTTGGAAATTCATCAAAACTTACAAACATTTAGTATCCATTTGGCTCTTCACTTCTCAAGATAGTCTGATTGAACTTATGGTGGATGATTGTCGAATGACCTAAAGTTGCTACCTTGTCAGCTATCCAATAGAAAATTCTGTGCATTACTTCACAAAGCAACCACCAGTCCCAGTGCTTCTTTCTTTACTCTAAATTATTCCCTGCGATTTCTTGTCATTATTGTTTGGTGAAGCTGGTCGTATGGTGTTGGTGGATCTGAGATGTCACTGGCCGCATCTCATTGATTTTTCCTTTTACAGGCAGCCTGTGAAGAGCTGAGAAATAGCAGGATGTTTTTTAAACTTTTAGAAGCCGTGCTCAAGACAGGGAACCGCATGAATGTTGGCACTAACCGGGGTGATGCCCATGCCTTCAAGCTTGACACGCTCCTTAAGCTTGTTGATGTCAAGGGTGCAGATGGAAAGACCACACTCTTGCATTTTGTTGTGCAGGAAATTATAAGAACGGAAGGTGCTCGTCTTTCTAGTACCAACCAAACTCCAAACTCCATTTCCAGTGAAGATGCCAAGTGGAGGAGGCTTGGCCTGCAAGTTGTTTCTGGTCTTAGTTTAGAGCTCACCCATGTGAAGAAAGCAGCTGCTATGGATTCTGATGTGCTTAGCAGTGATGTCTCCAAGCTTTCTAGAGGCACTGAGAATATCAGTGAGGTGGTGCGATTAATTGAAAAACTGGGGATGGTGGAAAGCAATCAGAAATTTTCAGACTCAATGACAATGTTCATGAAAATGGCTGAGGAGGAGATTATAAGGATTCAAGCCCAAGAAAGTGTTGCTTTATCGCTAGTAAAGGAGATCACAGAGTACTTCCATGGTAATTCAGCCAAGGAAGAGGCTCACCCTTTCAGAATCTTCATGGTGGTGAGAGACTTTCTTAGTGTCCTTGATCGTGTCTGCAAAGAAGTTGGCTTGATAAATGAGCGAACAATTGTTAGTTCTGCCCTTAAATTTCCAGTTCCAGTAAATCCAATGCTTCCGGTTCCTGTAAATCCAACGCTGCCACAGGTTTTTTCTGGATCCAATGCAAGCAAACAGTATAATTCCTTTGATGACGAGAGTGAATCACCTTAATATTTGTGGCTCCGGTTCTATCAGGGTAAACTTATTGTTGCATTTAGCCAGAAAATGCCTATGGTAGGTGAACTGGGCTGGTTGGGGTCATCATGGACCGGAAGCTGCCTTGCCTGATTTCTGTAATTTATTTCTCTCCTGTGTATAAATCCATGACAAAGATTTTGTAACTTGTCTGTCATATAGATAGTATACGAGGAGGTTTTCTTTGGGTACAACAAGGCAATATGCTGACTCGCAGTCAACAATGGCAATATCATGTAAGCTTGTCAGAAAACTTCAATTATAGGAAAGCTGCTGAGTTTATACAAGTCATGACCACAAAATATATTCCTGTTACATAGAAGAAGCTCTACTGTACTGTATAACATTGTCTGTTTTAGTAATTTTGACCCATTATACTTCATGTCAAATGTTCGGCAAAAGCATTATATTTACTTCAAATCTCATGCAGCATAGTAAACTTGGCCAGGCCAATTACCGGTTCAGTTATAGGTTGGCTGGTTTGATGATGTTGTTTTTATTTTTTAAAGTTAAAATAATATTATTTTAATTATTATTATTTTAAAAAAAATCAATCAAATATTAATTAAGCTGATTAAATTACTGGTGAATTCAAGTTTTTGATTATATCATATTAAGTTAATTTTTAAATAAATTTTTTAAAACCCATTCAAAGCTAGGTTCTAGGTCTAGAGTCTACCTCCTAAGCTTAATCTGGTTAATTACTGTGCACACAGGGCTTACTATGATAACCTCCACAAAGCTTGAGAATAGAATATAGCTAACAGCCTTACCCTCTTATGTAGCTTTTGTGCTTCGTTTTTTATTAAAAAAATCTTAATAGAATTCTAAATTCAGTTGAAAGTAGAAAATGGACTGCCATGTTTAGAAGTTAGAGCCAGATTTCCATGCAATTACTATCACATTTTCTTTTCCCTTGCAAATAAGTAACAGTTAAAGCAACAGTAAATCAGGGAGGGAAAGCATTTCTTATTTTCCAGTAAGGTGCTGAAGTACAGCTGGGTAAATTTCAACCCAGGAGTTCATATCCTTGTGACAGGAATACTATATTTATCAGGAAATCTTTACATATAACAAACTTGACTAATCTTTATATAAAGTGAGATTGATTGCCCCTCCAATGCGTGGAACTGGACACCTGCCAAATACTTGGCAATTTATTGTCTAGAATTTGTAATCTATATTCCTATTTGCTTTTGCCTTTGTTGGATTCCAAGGACTCTGCATCCATCCGCTTTAAAACACGGCGTGCTTCTTCCTCAGTTGCAGGAACCACTTTCCGGATCCTAAATCCATTATTCATGGCCTTTGCCTCTCGACGTACAGTGAAAGTGAAGTAAAATGTATTGGATACCTGTTTGAAATATGACAAATGCAAATGGAAACATACAAATCAAAAGGATAGGTAATGTGTAAGGACAGTTTCACGTGTCAATTAAGTATCAAATTCATACTGTAAAAGTTTTAGCCAGGGACAGTTTTTAAGGAGTAGCAATTACTATGAAAGCAATATGGACACCTACCTCACTGGACCTCAACTCAGGCCTGGTAACATGGGCAACAACTTCAATGTTGATCAGTGGCTTTTCTGAGTCTTCATGTTCTGTGTAAAGAACACAAGATTTGATACGCAGGAAGTCTCCAACATCAACCTGTTCATCAAACATAATTTCTTGATGTAAACTATGACTTAAAATTGACTGCATGGACTATGGAGATGGCAGTTTGCATATATGCAGCTTCTGCAGTTGATATATACCACACACGCACAAACTCAATCACAACCCATGCAAAGAAATCACCATCTGCATTTTAAATTTCAAATACTGTGTAGAATATTGGGTGTCTCAAATTCAAGACAAATATATGAACAAATCATGTCTTAGCTTCACATATAGCAAAAATTGACACTCAGTCAGTAATGTAAGGAAATGATACTAGAGGGGTTTGGAGCAGTTGCTTATATTTCATGAGAGAGAAGCAAAAAGCTTATAACTGGTGAAAGAAAAGATGCTGGCACTCACAGGTCTTAAGAAATCAACATGATCAACTTCAAGAAAGTAAGGAACCAATCCAGCAAAGGCATAAGCAGTTGAGAAAGCCAACTCAAAAGCCCGATGCATCAAGAAACCTCCAAAGATGCGACCATGGATGTTCCTTTGCTGTGGCTGGCAAATCAAAGAGTTTTCAAGGTGTGTATCCCTTAGAAGAATGCTGTCTCTATCTGCTAAGGCTGGCATGTCACAGAATATTCGTCCCTCAGCCAACAATGCTTCAAGTCTATTTACCTCCCCATTCTCAAATTCCTTCTTTTCTTCTACCTTCTTCTTCTTCTTTCTCAGCTTGCTCCTTGCTTCAGCTTCTTCAAAAAGTAACTTTTCTTGTTCAGTTTCAGGTGACAGCCGATTCACTGGAGCAGCTTTCCCAGTCATAGAGTCACGGGCTACAAATATGAAGTTGGCTATCAAAGCTACTGAGTCTGAAGTGTCAGAGGTCTCTGCAAAACAACTGAGAAAATATAAAGAGCACAAAAACAAGACGTTCTATTGGATTGTCAAGAACACATTCAATAAGCCAGATTTTAAAACTTCCAGGTAGTTTGAGATAATAAAATATAATTGGCATCCTGAATGCATTTCTTCCTTCACTTCTTCAAAACATAAGCTGAAGTATTCTGATTGAATGATCACACAACATATTATCACTACAAGATTCATACTAATAGTATAACTAGGGGGCTTAACACTCAACCAACTTGAGAAAACTCCATCAGGATCAATTCTAACTTTACCCTTTTTTTCTCTGCCAGTCAAGGAATACTACATCTAGAGGGCTTGGCACCCACTTGAGAACACTCTATCAGCATCAGTTCTGCGTATCATTCTCTCTCTCTCTCTAAAAGTCAAGGAACATTACATCTTCAATCTAAAGCTAGTTCCAGAGTAGATTACCTTTAGTAGACTGAAGGACCTCCAGTTGAATGTCAATTGATGACCGCCCAACCCATATGGCAGAACCAACTATTTTAAGATCGATGTCAACACTAATTGGCTTCTTTAGGACAATCTTATCAACAGAAGCAGTGACCAGCAGCAGTGGCCTTGTTGTGTTATCATCATCGCAACAGTGCTAATACATCAATAAACATTCAATCACAAAATGAAATGAAGATTTAGTGCATGGTTCACTATGATGAAAATTTCATCTAAATTACATGAACGAGCAATACATTTCAAAATATTAAAGCATTGTAAGAAACAAGTTCCTTTTCTTTCCCATAACTGAAATTATCAGGTTTGAAAGTTTACTCAACTAACAAATGCAATCATCCAAAAATGTAATGTACGGATGGGGATTCCACATCAAATTTCTTTGCGCGTCATAAACTATGATATAGAAGATTAATGCATCTACAGAAAATCAACAAACCAAGCATATGATACAGTCTATTATCCATTTTCCCCGTGTCCTAGCCAAAAACCAATTTACACACAACATTGCTAACTCTAAAATTATCAAAAAGATTAGGCATAATTTTGCTTTGCAGACTAATCAAATTACGGTCTACAGGCAGAGAAAAAGGTTGGAACTTTCACTACTGCCTAATCCACCTACAAGACCAACAAAAAGGGATATCTACAAAACGCTCCAAACCCATGATACATTACACCACTGAAACTCAAAATTCATCAAATAACATAGCAAGCAACAATTCAACAGCAGTGCTATTATTCCAGAAAAATTCAGAAAACCCAGTTCAGAAAATTAACTTTGAAGCACAACCCAGATATTATTTTTTATTGTTATTATAAAAAAGAAAGGAAGAACTGGAGTACCTTAACAGAGATGGTGCCAGCCAAAGCATCAAGATCCTCAAGCAATTTACCAATCCTGACCTCATTCCAAGGATCCCTATACTGCTCTCTTAGGATATGATCAGCAGAGAAACTATACAAGATACTAGTACGGCTCTGTTTTGGAGTTTTTGTCAACAATTCACTCTGTGGAGGTGCATCTTTAGGAGGGTCGAGAAATCTTTCAAAGGTCTTGGACCTTGTTTCCCACAGAGCATTGGTTACTGGTGAATGGTACATCCCTGGCCATAAAGCTATGGGCTTCCGTGTTTGGCCGTTGACACCAGTAAGGGAATTGGTGTCGTCGAAGTTGTTGTCAAAGGGGTTGGCAAATGTGGAGACGACAGGGATGGTTCTTGGAGAGGAGGAATTGAATTCCATTTCTTCCTATCTTTCCTTCTAAATTTTGGGAATTGGATTCCTCAAATGGGTTCTTTGATTCACAGATCAAAGATTGCGTTTGTTTAATAGTCTGGCTTTTGTGTGCGCGGTGTAAAAAAACGAAGTTAGGGATTTTATAATACACTAAACTATATTTTATATGGTGGAATTCATTAAAAAAAATTGAATATCAAATGTAGTTTTTTTTTAGTTTTTATATATTTTTTAATTAAAATTCATAAAATTTTATTTATTTTTGTGTTTCAAAAATATTTTTTTAAATTTGAAAATATTTTATTTTTTTTATTTCAATTTTTTTATATTTTCAAATCATTTTGATACACTAATATTAAAAATAATTCTTTTAAAAAAATAATTATTTTGATGCATTTCCAAGTAAAAAAATTTTTTGAAAAATAACCACAACCCGATATTTTATACATATTTTTGTTGTATATAAATCTCAATTATAATTTTTACCAAACACGTATCTAAATCTAAATAACTATACTTTTTTTAAATTTATTTTTTTAAAATCACAATCATAAAAATTAACTAAAAAATAAACACACTACCAAAAGGCTTTGCTTTTGGTGTTAGTTTGGTGAAAAACTACACCGTCTCCTCCTCCACTAATTATGTAACTTTCAATCAGTCAAATATTTTTATTTTTTTTGAAAATAATTATATATACAGATATTTTTAATATATTTTTAGTTCAAAAAATTTAAATATAAATAAAACAATTTATACATTTATATAATCAAATAAACTGAGAATTATATACACTAATAAATAAATAAATAAATTATTAATGACACCTAAAAATAAAATTTAAAAATCAAGAGATAGATGTAGATCAAAATATTTAATCTCGTAAGACAACACATTTACCCAATCATGTTTGTTAATTGTTATTTATTAAGATATTTTTTTATTTAATTAAATGATAATAGAAATAGATAAATATATTCAATTGATTGAATTAAAAAAAACCAAGAATAATATGCAAGACTATACATATTAGAAATATCATTTAAAAATAAATATTTTTTTTATTTTAAATAATATAATTCATATATATAAAAGATTAAAAAAATCATAGATAAATTAGAAAAATCTCTTTGAAAATTAAATGTATAACCAAAATATCATCACCATCATTTAAAAGAGGTTTTCTAAACAAAATAAAAGAGAAAATGGGGTATTAATGTAAAAATAATTAAGTTTTTAAAATTAAAAAAAACATTAATTAAATTTTAAATTTTTTTTTTTAAAAAATCATGAGTTGTTAGGCTCCTATCTAGCTAATTTCATTAGAGCCTACGTGCGGACCTCCAAAATAATAATAATTAATGGACTTAACACATCGATAGAATGGATGAGTTCCATGTAAAGAGTATATAGCTTAAAAAATTTGATTGGAACATTGATTTTTTTAAAATTTTAAATTTGGCTTTCAATCCTTATTTTTTTAACAAATCAGCTTTTTTTTAGTCTAAATTAGCATACAATAGCATGTTTTTTTAAGAGATGATTGAAAGATAAAGATTCAAAGTGGAAAAGACAGGTAAAATAGGTGACGGTTTTAAATTTTATATAAAAAGTGTATTGGTTTACAAGTGATTGGTCCTTTTAGCTTTTAAAATTCAATTATTGTATCAAAATTCATTTCCCTCTATCCTTTTTTGCAAGAAGAGATAAAAGATTGCTGAATTCTAGCAAATAGAGAAAAAGTGATCATTGATAACAATAATAACCACTAAAATGGTTAAAATTGGTGTCAATAAGTCTTATTTTATAAGAAGAGTTTTGCCTAAATGTTTTTATCTTTCTTCTTGCTTGAGGATGTAGATATAAGTGCAGGAATATTTTTGGACTCAGGTTAGTTTTTTATTTTTGAGCTATTTTTTGAAGTTATGGATATGTTTATCAATGTGTTTAGAGTTTTTTTCTAGATGTTTAAAGTAAAAAAGATGAGTTTTTATACTTAAAAAAAGACACCCTTTTTTTTCTGATGACTTCTGGTCAATGAATTCTGCACAAAATAAATAACACATCATTTGTTGTCTTATTTTTTTTAAAAAAAAAACTGTCCACCCCACTAAAAAATAAATCTAGAAATAGGAATGCAAGCTGGGTTGGTTTTTTTGCCCAGTGTGTTTGGGTCTTTTTTTGTTTTTAAGTTTTGTTGGGTTTAAAAATTTAATAAAAAAATCATTGAATCTAGTAGAGTTTAAGTATTAGGTCACAAGTTTAATGAGTTTATTCACAACATTCAAGCTATTATTTGTTTTTTTAATATTTTTTTTGTTTCTTGATTTTTAAAAATATAAATTCACCTTATCGATTATTTATTTTTTAATTTAACTCAAAACTAAAAAAAAAATAATTTCACCCTTTTTTATCAATGATCTACTTTTGTTATATCAACCACAAGCATCTATCACAATTTTTTCCTCTTAAGAAAATATTTAATGCAAAAAAATTCTTATGTTTTTTTTTATCTTTGTATAATTAAATAAAAAATAATTTCTAATATAAAAAAATTTATTGAATCCAATGATATACATAACTTGCATTATTAGTTTATTTGGTTGATTCGAGTTCATTTAATAATTTTTTAATTAAGTGTTATTTTTTATAATTTTTATTTTTTAATATTTAGTTGAGTTTTCATTTTATTTTATTCAAGATTATTTCCACGCGCTTACATGTCAACCTAGGATCAATATATTTATATTTTAATATTAAATAAAAATATAGTTAAATAAAAACATGTTATCAATGCTTTGTTTTTTTCTTGTTGCATTTAGAATTTTTTTTACTCCAACTCGCTGCTTGGTGCAGACCAATTGAATACTAATTGGCTAAACGATGATAAACTGAATGCTCGTTATCTTTCCAACCAAACGCACATGATTTAGAGTGTGTTTGGTATCTTTGCAATTTTTGTGTTATAATTTTAAAAAGATAAATTTTTAAAAAATATGGTTAGTTGTGATAGTTGAAGTTAAATAAATATTTAGTAAAAATTATAATTGAAGTTTATATATAGCAAAAAAACATGTATAAAATATTTGGTGGAAGTGTAGTTACGGTTACTTTTCAAAGTGTTTTTTACTTGGAAATGCATCAAAATAATATATATTTTTTATTTTTTAAAAATTATTTTTGATATCAACACATTAAAATGATCTGAAAACATAGAAAATATATCATTTGAAGAAAAAAAATAAAAGTATTTTTTATTTTTTTAAAAAAATATTTTTAAAACGCAAAAACAAATAAGATTTTACAAAACTCAATTAAAAAAACATGTAAAAACTAATATATAAAATCTACGTTTCAAACTCAATTTTTTAATAAATTTCATAATATAAAATATAATTTAATTTGTTACCAAATATTTTATTGCATTTGTTTCGCCATAAATATAAAAACTTGTGAAAAACAACGAAGCCTCGGCCGACCGAATGCTTAAGGTTGTTTTATTTAACTAACTGTTGGGAGCTCGAGCTAGTATCTTCGGGGATCACTTCCAACCTCCGTAGCTTTTGGCAATGGGGTGCTGAAGTAGAAGGAGATTCAAGGACAGGGAGCAATGGCAGCGTTTCTGAGCAACAAGTCCTGTCTCGATTTCGTATCCTAATGAAATGCCCTTTCTAAACCTAACTAATTATGACACAGCAATAGCAGATATGTCTGATATAAAGGCTCAGTCATTCTCAAGAGCCCTGAGCCTCGAATTCATAGTAATCTAACTCGGTTAATCAATTCAGTCCGAGGTCAAGTTAACTTTGTCAAACTCGAATGATAAACCCAGGTGAAACTTGATCACTGATTTTAAAAAATTTATCTAAAATGATGTTAATTATTTTTTCCCAGCTCAAGACTGGGTCTCGAACCAGTTATCATAACCATGCTCGAATCTCCCACACGACACAAGAATTCCACTGCCGGGTTGCGTTAAGGACTTGGTACTCAGAGTTGGTAGTGTACATTTAATAGGGTTTTGCTGTATTGAAGGATATATCAATGAATCGAAGACTCGAAGTCTATATCCATGAGGGGTCGCTATGAGATGAAATACTTCCTTAACACAGTGGAAAACGCACCTCAGGTGGTATTTTGCAGCCTAGAACACCTTTTCATCTGTGATTATCAGGAGTTATATCGATCAGTGGTTGCTATGTGATGAAATACTTCCTTAACACGTTGTAAAACGCACCTCAGGTGGCATTTTGCAGTTTAGAACACCTTTTCATCTCTGATCATCTGGAGTTCAGGAATGCATGGTAAAGCAAGGTGAAAATGCTACAGGTTGACAAGTGTTCCAAGCTGTTGAACATGGTGCCATCCCATCTGTTACAGAGTTTATAAAATCTCTGAAAACTTCGTTGGCAGCTCATTGTGATTAACTGATTCCTTCCTTTGAATTTGAAGAGCTAGATAAAATATTTACTTCCGGGGCGTGAACGTAACTGGCAACATAATACCATGTTTTCCACCAGAGCAAAGTTTCACTTGCACTTCTAACATTCATGATTGAAAAGAGGGATCTAAAGAAGCAGAACGCCAACTGTGAATAGTGAGAATCTAAACAAGGCATGCAGAACTGTGATCCCGGGTTCACTATCACAACGGGTTTCATATTCTAAGGGAAGGATGAGTTCCTCACAGAGAACTGTTTACCAACTCGGTTACTGCAATTATGCGTGTTTAAGAGTGATTGTCACCATCCAACTAAATGCAGAACTCAACATCATATTTCAAATGCTATGAGCACAGCTAAAATGAATCTGAGAAAGAAAAGGACGCATATTTAATACACAAGATAGTAATTCCAAGAACAATTATGGAGTTATTACATATTCCACGGGCTGTGGAACGACCTGTGATGAGAAATCCTATACTCAACCCATGAAAGGAAAGGACACTCTTAAAACAAAATTGTGATATTGAGAACTATTTTAATGATACAGAAATGAAATGGAGCTGGATAGATATGTTGATGGCCAGAATATGACTTCTTAATTGGAAGAGAAAAGGCCATTACTTAGTTAAGATCCCACAAAAGTGGAACAACTGGTGATGATTATGAGATGATCATGTTTTCAGCACTTCTGCACAAAGTGGCCATTCGGAGACTCAAACTGGCAAACCCAAGGTATTACCCATTACTAAGGATGCGATTGGTTGGTATCCCAAGATAAAATAGACAAAAACATATTTAGTTGGAGAGACCAAGATTGTCTCTAACATGGTTTGGGAATGAATTTTTTCAAAACAAATAGGAAGTACAAGAGACATGTCTCCACTGTACTCATCTATATAACCAAACACTACCACGCAATAGAGTGCAATAATAATAATAATAATAAAGCACATATGTAAATATTAGAATTTATTAAAACAGACAAAACAAAAGATAATTACATATAAAATAATGCAAGAAGTATTACCCTGTCTACCTCGTACCTTTCTAATAATTTTCCCTTCCTTCTCGAGAAACAATAAGTTCCTCCATATAATCAGCGCCACTAGCATCTGAAGGCATCAGAATCTCATCCTCAGTGGTAAAATGGTATTGCTCCCCAATTGCCCTTAGAAACTGATATACTTCGAACATAGTGGGCCTCTCTTTGGGCGTTGGCAATACACAATTGCATGCAACTTTAAGGAACTGGAAAATCTCATTATCAACACCCTTCCCCACCAAAGATTTGTCTACAGCATCTTTAAGTTGAGAATTGCTTGAAAGCTGTGTGATCCATTCAACCAGACTCCCCTTGAAGCTTTCAGGAGCTTTAGCCACATGGGTAGGTTTCTCCCCTGTCACCAGCTCAAGCAGCACAGTTCCAAAGCTGTAGACATCCCCTTTTGGAGTGGCCACCAAAGTTCTTGCATACTCTGGAGCAACATAACCCAAATCCCCAAATTCTCCATTCACAAATGTACTCAAATGTGTATCAATTGGATTCATTAGCCTGGCCAGTCCAAAATCAGAAATTTTCGGCTCAAAATCAGCGTCCAACAAGATGCACTTGGAACTTATGTTTCGGTGGATGATGCGAGGGTTACAGTAATGAAGGAGCCATGCAAATCCTTTTGCTGCCCTTATACCAATTTTGAGTCTCAGAGGCCATTCCATTGGCTTCCTGCTTTCATCTGCAATATGTATGTGATCATAGAGAGTGCCATTTGGCATATGCTTATAAACCAGAAACCTTTCCTTATCAGCCACGCAGTAACCTAAAAGAGGAACCAAATTAGAATGTTTCACACTCCCCAGAGTAGCCATTTCAGATACAAATTCTTTTTCCGAGTGCTGAGTATCCTGCAATCTCTTAACCATAAGAGGAGTCCCATCCTCTAGCACTGCTTTGTACACAGCCCCTGTTCTTCCTGTCCCGATGATATTCTCTTTGTGGAAGTTATTGGTAGCCTTCAACAGATCACTCATTTTCATTTTAGAAACTGATTTCTCAAACATGGAAACCTGGAATCACAAAATCTTCTTAATCAACACATAGCAAGTCCACAAGTATGCCAAGAAGGAATATAGGGATGGTCATTGCATTTTTCAACATAGAACACAGGATCTCAACTGACTTGAAGAGATAAAATAAAAATAAAAAGAATGAAAGAAAAGTGTGTTAGAATAACTTGCCTTGATGCCTTTTACTCCCTTTAAACTCTTAGCCCATTTATTCCCCTCGGGATCATCATCCTTCTTCAGCTTCCTCATCATAGACATTCTACGGTAATAAAAGAACATACCAATTGCCACACCTATTGCTGCAATGGTAACCCCGCCAACTGCTGCCCCAGCAATAATTCCAGTGTTGGTTTTCTTTGAAATGGACGGGCAAGGGCTAAGAGGCTTCCCACAGAGTCCTGGATTGTTTGCAAAATTTTCTTCGGTCAAGATAACGGGATTGAAAGAACTTGGGATTGGCCCAGACAAAAGATTATTAGCTACACTAAAAGTTTTCAAGCGATCTAGAAACCCAATTTGTCCAGGAATCTGGCCTGTCAACTTGTTGTGGTCGAGCTTAAGGACATTCAGAAAGGAACAGTTTGCAAGACCTGATGGAATTTCCCCTGAGAAATTGTTGGAAGAGAGGTCGAGAGACGTGGCATAACCAACTATTGTAGAGATATTTTGTGGAATTGATCCAAAGAGCTCGTTGCTAGAGAGATCTATGCCCGTTATGGAGGTGCAATTTGTAAGACCAAGAGGGAACCTGCCCTTGAGACCCATATCCGGAAGTCGGATGTTCAAGACCCTATTCTCATTAGGATGCCAACATTCCACCCCCAGAAAGGAACAGATGAATCCTTCGGTAGCGTTCTCAAATTTCCATGAAGAGTTCAAGTAATTACGAGTATCTATAAGAGAATCTTTTATGCTCTTCAAGCAAGCAATATCAGTGGCGGTGCCATAGCTCAGACTACAGCTAAGCAATAACCAAAGGCAAGTAACAATAACTACCTTAAAAACTCGACTGATCAACATCGTTTCAACGAAGATTTCCTCAAATTCTTGTCAAAAAGAGAATGATAAAAAAACCCCAAATAGCTATAAGTTGCATATATCAGAGCTCCAAACTAACCGTATCCACAAAGTCCTAGCTTCCATAACAGTAATACCTAAAACAAAGTCAAGATCAACGCAAGGAAGAAGCAAAAATTCAGGGTCCATCCCACATAAAAAAATCAGCTTCCATAACAACAGATAGAGATATCAACAGCAGCAGCAGCAGCAGTAGCAACAAGAAGTAAAGCAGAGAAACTGAAAACCAACAGTGACCCAGATGGGTTGACTTGGATATATATGTCGATAAAAACAACAAAAGACGCACCTGATGATAAAGATATTCACGACCCCTCAACCCCAGAAGAGATCAAAGAAAACACTTCTTCAAGCTTGAGAATTTTTTGCATGGCAGAAATATTGAAGCAGCGGTTTTTCCACGGAGAAAAGGACAGTGACAATCAATCAGGTCTGTAAATATCTGAGAGGATTAATAGAAGAGAGCAAGCAGAAATGAATACAGATGGCTAAAACGCGAAAGCAATGAATTTTAAGGCGTGTGAAACTGAGAGATGGAGGAGATTGTGAACTCGTTTTCTTGGGTCAACCAAGGACGGCCATTTTTTCCAAGCTTAATCCATGTAATTGCGAGTGCAAGGACTCGGCGTTTTCAGTTTCTTTGACTTAATTACTTGATTTCTTTTTCCTCCTATTTAATATTGTATTTTTCATAAGCATTATTTAATGTAATTTCCTTTGCCATTGGATTCCTGCCAGTTTTT